>JAEEGK010002292.1_pt1 | contig 47960 bp, 38 predicted proteins | sample 8958771 | NCBI WGS metagenome assembly JAEEGK01 (sample SAMN16246547, study PRJNA631951) | gut metagenome | biome: gut microbiome; feature: rumen; material: SC-attached | host: Bos | place: Iran: Karaj | collected 2018-10 | reverse complement strand
CGAAACAGAATAATCGCTGATTTCTACAGAAGACACAAGACCCTTGATATCAAAAGAAACAACGCTGGAGGAAACAGAGCCACCAAAAAGGCTTTTATATGGAAAATGCCTGATAAGGCAGAGGTTATGCCTTTCTATACTAAGAGAAACAAGGTAACAAAGGGAATCAAAAATGCCGGTTATAACGGCATAAAGCAAGAGTGATATGAAAGTATAAGTCAGATCAAATTTTTTGTCACAAACAAGCTGTATACAAAGCGCCTACGATAGAGAAAAAAGTTGTGAATAGTTAAGGGGGGAAATTATGGCAGATTTCAAATATGAAATTATTGAAGAAATAGGCGTTCTCTCAGAGAACGCCAAGGGCTGGAGAAAAGAGCTTAATAAGATTTCATGGAATGGTGCAGAGCTTAAGTATGACATCAGAGATTGGGCTCCAGACCATGAAAAGATGGGAAAAGGTGTTACGCTGACAGAGGAAGAGGCTCTGAAACTGAAAGAATTATTACAAGTTCGTTATGGGAGAATAGAAAATGCTAGATAATGCAGAAGAGTATTTGCTTGAATATATCAATGATCCTAAGTGCAGTGAATGGACGGCAAAAGTGATTAAAGTGTTTTTGTCCGGACATACTGAAGAGAACGTTGAAGAGCTTGCAAAGGACTTGATCCAAGTACAGGATTTTGATGTTTCCAAATTTGAGGTTGTTAATAAAGAGGGCGTTACATCAACTATTGTTCTTAAAGAACTACAACATATTTCGGGTGTAAATGCACTGGCTGATAATCAAAAGATAAAATTATCTGAAAATGTAAATGTTATTTATGGACTTAATGGTACAGGAAAGAGTAGTTATTTTAGGATACTAAATGAGATGGTAGGCGGTAAACGAGAAACTCATATTCTGCCAAATGTCTATAAAGATGAAGTAGAAAATATTTCTGTCAAATTGAAATATGTAATAGACGGTCGTTCTACTGAGGAAACATGGAACGGAACAAAAAGAGCTATTACAGATTTACTACCAGTAAGAGTGTTTGATTCTAAATATACAGAATCAATGTTAAAAAAAAGGGATTCAGATGAGCTAGTTGTAAAACCATATGGACTAAATATTTTTGAAGAGCTGATTGCTTTTATTGCTGAAATTGTAGCCAGCGCAGAAGAAATAATTTCTGGAGAAGAGAAAACTATACCGCAGATACAATGGGACGAAGTAATTGAGGCAGATAAAGAGCCTTTTGATGGAGATGTTTTTTCTGAGGCAGAGATTTCTAAAATAGATAACATTTTTGATGGAATATCAATAGTAGATGTTAATGAATCTATAAATAAGGTTAATGAGAAACTGGCAAAGCTACAGTCTCAAAATCCCGATGACAAATTAAAGATTCAAAAGGACAAATTAAGAATATACAAAACTATTTCCAATAAGCTCGAAGAACTGAATAAGCAGGGAATGGATAGTAATAAGTTTGTAAAAGAACTTATTGCAGGATATAAAAAATGTAAGGCAGACAGTGATAGTTTCCGCAAACAGATAGCGATATTAAATACTATTCCAGGTTCAGATTCCCAAGAGTGGAAGAAATTTATAGCCGACGGAGATAAGTATTCCAAAAAGGTCAAACGAACAGATAAGTGCCCGTATTGCCACAGACCATATGATGATAAATCCTTGGAAATAGTTAAGGCATATACTGAATTTATTGAAAATGATGCAGAGCAGCAGTTGAAGAGAAAGGTAGAGGAACTTGCTAAAGAAAGAGAGCTAATTTCGCAATGGAATACGGAAATTGTTGTTGATGAAGCATCTGTAGATAAGGATTTATTCAAGAAAATAAAAAAGACAGAATCTGTATTTAGTAACATAAAGAAATCATTGATATCATTTATTGATACCAAGGATTATTCTGAACAATCAATACCAGACACTGGTAGTTTGAAAAAGGAAATTGATGAGAATGCAGCAGGTTGTGAGGAAAGTATTGAATTTCTGATGACGGATTCTTCTCAAAAGGCTGAAAAGATAAAGCTTTGTAACGATGAATTGGCAAAATATAAGTCGAGAAAATCAATATTGGATCAAAAGAGTCAGCTGTTATTACTGATTCGAAAGAAAAATATAATTTACTCACAAAAAGAATCAATTGGTGAAATTACTAAGGTTAAGACGAACCTTTCAAAATTAGGTAATAAAGCTCATCAGGAATTATTGACATCACAGTTGCAATCAAAATTTTCAGCAATATTGCAAGATCTTATCAAGAAACCAATTTATATGGAACTTAAAGGAAAGAGTAGTGCTGGAAAACAGCAAACGGAACTTGCAATAAAAAAAGAAAAGAATGTGACTAATATTCTTAGTGAAGGAGAGCAAAAAGCTGCTGCGTTAGCGCTTTTTCTTGCAGAGATTAAGATTTCAAAAAATAAGAGCACAATTATATTTGATGATCCAGTTAATAGTCTTGATCATAAGATTATAGGCGCTTTTACAGATCAGCTTATGGATTTGGATAACCAGTTGATTATTTTCACCCATAATAAGCTTTTCTTGGATAGTATTGAGACAACGGCTAAAGCTCATGTTTGTAAGACAATTGATTCAGCATGCAATAAAAACAAAGGTAAGCATATTTTCTTATATGAAACCCAGTCGGAAGGAATATCACGTAAGGGGGTCATAGCACAAAAATCTAAGGAAGATGCAAACTTGTTTTTATCACGTGCTGAAGAAAAGTTAAATCAATCTCCGTTAGAAGAAACGAATGCGGTATGTGTAAACCTGCGGCAGGCAATCGAAGAAATAATCGACGAAGTTGTGTTTAATAAGCTTAGTCCTAACAAATTTTCAAATAAGAATGGAAGAATCAACTGGGATGAGCTGAAAAAGCTTAATCCAGATACAGCATTAATAGACACTTTACATGATATTCACGGACGTTGCTCTGGAGGAGAATTACATCTTGGTGCTGAACGCGAAGAAAACCCTGTTGATAAAGAAGAATTGCTAAATATGTGTAGTACGCTGAGACAATATGCGCCTAAGAAATAAAAGAGGTGTCGAATGGTAGACCAATATCCTGTTATAACATTATGTGGAAGTACAAAATTTAAAAAAGAATTTATGGAAGCACAGAAGAGACTTACATTGGAGGGCAACATTGTTATCAGTGTTGGCCTCTTTGGTCATTCAGGAGATCAGGAAGTCTGGGATGGAATGGATGAAGGAACATTATCCAAGACAAAAGAGATGCTGGACGATATGCACAAACGAAAAATTGACATGTCTGATGAGATATTTGTAATCAATGTCGGAGGATATATTGGTGATAGCACTAGGTCGGAGATTGATTATGCCAAGGAACATAGCAAGAAAGTAAACTACCTTGAATCCATAGAATAAATATAGAACCTATTAGTGTGTTGGAGGGCTTATGTATATTATTGACAAGTCAAATAATAAAATAAAAAAGATACCACAGAAGACATTTCATGAGCTTGGGTTTAAGGAAAGACCGCACTTGCGCTTTATGTACAGCTTGTTTGTGACAAAAATGGGGGTGACATAAAATTCGTGTATTCCTGTTAAGTCTGTTAATATTAAAGACTTAATTGGAGTTATATGAATATGGCAAAAAAAGATATTAAGCGAAATCCAGCTGCTGAAAAAATTGCAGATTTAATTCTCAATAATTATGACGTACAAAATGCTAAGGACGTTAATGAAGCCTTAAAGGACGTCTTTGGACCTATTTTTGAGAAGATGCTTAATGCCGAAATGGATGCACATCTTGGTTATGACAAGAATTCATCCGCACCAAAGTAAACCGAGAATCGCAAAAACGGCTATGGCGAGAAGACCATTCAAGGTTCCTTTGGTGAAACCTCAATATCCGTTCCCAGAGACAGAGATGGTTCTTTCAAGCCTGTCGTAGTACCTAAGCATCAGAAGGATGTTTCAGAGATTGAAGGCAAGGTTTTGGCAATGTATGCCCGAGGCAGAGCCAGAGAGATATCAGCGCAACTATTCAGGATATCTATGGTTTTGAACTGTCACAGGATAAAATCTCTACTATCACGGATGCTATTCTTGATGACGTAAAAGAATGGCTGAACAGACCTCTGAAACCTCTATACAGCTTTGTTTTTGTTGACTGTATTTACGTCAAAATGAAGAATGAGCGAGGTGTTGTTGATAATCACGCAGTGTATGTGCTTCTTGGCGTTGATTATGAAGGGTTTAAGGAAGTTATAGGTCTTTATATCAGTCCTACAGAATCCAAATCCACCTGGATGAAAATCTTTGATTCCATTAAAGCCAGAGGGGGTGAAGATATTTTATTCTTATCCATGGATGGCGTATCCGGATTGGAGGAAGGCGTCCATTCAATCTTCCCACAGACAGTTGTTCAGCGCTGTATTGTTCACCTTATAAGAAATGCCACAAAGTACATTCCATCAAAATATTTAAAAGAATTTTGCGTTGACTGACTGTAAGGCAATGTATGGAGCCATTAACCTGGAATCGGCTGAAGCAGCCTTTGAATCCTTGAAAGAAAAATGGGGTTCTGATTATCCTGGTGCCGTGAGAGTCAAGCTTTTTTTGTGTAAACTCTCCTAAGCTTATTTAAAATACTTGGTAGCAACCTTTTGCGTAAGCGAGTGCGTGATCATTTCGTTTCTGACCAATGACCAGTTTTGGACTGGTCCCTTATCCCATTTTTCTTTAAGCCTGCATATCCTGAGATATAGTGCTTTAAAAACGGCGTTAGGGCTTTCAAAAACTCCCTTCTTAGTCATTTTTCTCAGGCTTGAATTGACGCTTTCTATGGCGTTTGTTGTACTAATGAGACGTCTTACAGCGCTTGGGAAATTAATAAGTTGAAGTATGGTGGTTTCAAAGTGATTCTCCCATACCTTGACAGCTCCTGGATATTTCTCCTTCCATAGTTCTTTGAATTCCGCAAATTTATTTCTAGCTGTAGTCTCATCTGCTGCCTGATATACGGCCTTGATAGATGCGCAGAATGCCTTATAGCACTTGGTTGGAATAAACTTGATTGAGTTCCTCATCAAGTGCACGATACAACGCTGCACAATAGCGTCAGGGAAGATTATTTTTACTCCATCCTCTAGACCTGAAACTCCATCCATCATGATGAAGCTGACATCTTTTACACCTCTATTTTTCAGGCTTTCAAGTATATTTAACCAGGTGCTTTTAGATTCACTCGGATCCATCCATAATCCAAGTACATCCTTGTGTCCATCTTGATTAATGCCAAGTATTACATAGACCGCATGCTTACCAGTTTGATTATCTGAACTGCGTTTCATATTTACATAGATGCAGTCGACATAAAGAAAAGTGTAGTACTCATCAAGAGTCCTGTTACGCCATTCATCCATAACGGGTATAACCTTGTCGGTTATTGCTGATATGGTGCTTTGGGAAAGATCTACATCGTACATGTCTTTAATGGTAGCAGATATGTCAGCCTGACTCATTCCATCAGCATACAGCGCAATTATTTTCTCCTCCAGACCATTGATGCTACTACACCCCTTAGGTACCAGCATAGGCTCAAAACTACCATCTCTATCCCTTGGTATATCAACAGTTAGCGGGCCTACAGAAGATTTCAGAATCTTGGTGTATGTTCCGTTTCTTCTGTCAGTTGTTTCCTTCTTTTCCTGAGAGGATCTTTCATAACCAAGGTGAGCGTCTAACTCTCCCTGCAGAGCACTTTCTATGAATGAACTGGATAACTGCTTAACCAGATCACTGAGATCGGCTAGCGTCTTTAATTCGCCACTCTTCATCATATTGGCAATGGCAGATGCCAGTTCGGGATTTACTTTTTTCTTTTGTTTCATTGCGTAAAACCTTAAAAATTAAAAATGATAGTGCTCATACCTACAAGGGCCCTAGTTTATAGGATGAACACCAGTTCTTCAACGTTTACACAAAGATTCTATCACTCTCTTCTGCCCCTTTACACATAGGATATGAACCGTCTTTACGCAATTTGTTATTTATTGCTTCAATACAGCTTTTGGCATTGTACTTATGCGTGTCGTTAGGATTTTTCATCTCTTTTATCACACGAATCCCATCTTTGGCCTCTTTCTCAATATGGTATACCTCTGTAGCCTCTTCTCTCTTTTTAGTTGAATAATACAGATGTTCAACTTTAATCGAAAATGTACTGTTATTCTCGTCTGATAATGTCTGTATTGTTGTATTGGTTTGTATTAATCGCTCGGCGACTTGCGAATCATATTTGCCACGAATTTCTGTTTCATTTAATGATTTTAATCTTACAGACAAAGTGATAAAGTTTTCTGGAATTACTCTTGTCATATCAACATCATGAAACTCCATCATCTTATCAACGTAGTTAAATACACAAGCTTGGAGAAGCAATACATAAACAGCTTCATACTCTTCAGTGATAAAATGCGTACTCGTGTTCCTCAACTCTATAATCTTTTCCAGATTTCTTCTTAGTGGCGATTTTTCGTTAGTAAAGATTAACTTTACACACTGATCTAAACTTATCATTCTATTAGGCTTATCTTTGTAGTAAATTGACTCATCGCCATGCTTATTTATGATATGAGCCTTTAGCATTAACTCCCAGGCATTACAGATAAAGAAGCTAAAACCCTCTAACCTATACTTAATTGATGGTTTGTTATAAATTTCTATATATAGCTAATACAAACGCTTCCTTGGACTTATCAATCAATTGTTCTTGAATCGTCATAGTTACCTCAATCAATAATTCAAATAATTTTATCCTGACTATATTTATTCCAACACAACAACATCCTTCAGAAGTTCATGAAGATGATTGTGCCACTTCTCCAGCGCCTGTCTTCGCTCCTCGAAGTAGTCCGTCCGGAGATAAGCTCTGGTAACTGCAGAACCTACAACGTGAGTCAGACAGCTTTCCGCAACATCGAATGGTATGCCGTTCTGATGCATCCACAACCTGCCAATTGAACGTATTCCATGAAAGGATTGTCCCAAGCCACTTAACCTTAACTTGTCAGACAGCTGCTTAAGATAAAACTTTCCTGAAGACGATCTTGAACTGCTTAACAACCACTGGTTAGTGGACTTCTTCATCAAGTAATCTAAAACTCTTTCCAACTCGCTAGTTATTGGAATCTTTATACCATCTTCCAATGTTTTTGTTTTTTCTATCAGTAACACTTTATCTAAAAGATTTATATCACTTACCTTGATGTTGTTAATTTCCTCAAGCCGGAGCAATAATAAGAAAGAGAGATAGTACATTACCATCTGACGGTTCTGTCTAGTCATCTCTTTGAGAGTTAAAAATATGCGCATAATATTGTCATCTAAATCACCGTCAGTCAACGATGGTCTGTGCTTTGTAGGATCGGACTTAAACAGTGACTGAACAGCTCGTGCATCAGGAATTTGTACCTTATAAACAATTTTCGAATACCTCAGAATACGATCTAGAACTGATAACGTCAGCTTTGCAGTCCAAGTTCCATGACGTTCCTGCATTCCCTGAATCACCGAATATATCTGCTTTTCACTTATTTCTGAAACTTGGTAATCAAAGTGCTCTTTTAATCTGTCTACATAACATGATATTTGATGTAGTGTTTTTGATGAAGAGTATTTATTCTGTTTCAGCCACTCATCAGCAACAACGTTAAACATCAGGCCTTTTGATTGTGCTTCATCAGGATGATTTCCACTGTTTACCTTCAACATCCTTTCGGCAGCAATCTGCCTAGCTTCGTTCAAGTCTTGGGTCTTTAGAATTTTTTCAATTCTCTTCCCATTTATAGTACACCTATGCTGAAATTTGTACGAGGTACCTTTCTTGGTTCCCGTTATGATAAGCGTCAGTCCGTTTCCTTCAGACACTCGTTTTGATTCGCCAGGACCGAGTTTCTCCCTCAAATCCGACTGCTTGATTTTAGACATAAACACCTCAAAAAAATACCCAAAAAATACCCAAATATTTTATGAATTTTGAGTGATTTGCACAATAATTAAATTTTATAACTGTGTAAAGACCTTGATTTTTCAAGGTGTTATGTCATTTTTACTGTAATGCTTAAATTATTTGCTCTTTACATCTATGAACGGGAGGCTGCTGTTAGGAACCATAGTTGTAGGAAGCTTACCATCCCACTTCTCAGCAATTGTGAGTTTAATGATATCAGCATTATCTCTTAAAGCCTCACTTCTTAATCTGATAGCCTCAGCGTTTGCCTGTTCTGTTTTCAGAATGGCATATGCCTGAGCTTCAGCACGCTTCTTTACAGCCTCAGCCTCAGCTTCAGCAATCTTTACCTTCTGCTGTGATTCAAGATGTACTCTTTCAAGTTCAGCCTTGGCCTTTTCCACTTCAGCTCTGGCCTTCATGGCATTTTCAACAGATGTTTCATAAACCTTGGAGAAACTGATATCTTCAATCTGTACAGAACTAATCTGAATAGGCACATCTGCCATCATTTCTTTAAACTGGATGTTGAGAGATGATACAAATTCAGCTCTCTTCTGAATTACCTTCTCAGCACTGAACTGACCGAAAATTGTTTTGGCACAGTCAACCAGCTTCGGAGCAATAATATAGTCAAAAAGATAATCAGGTGAACCCTTGTAGTTCACATAAATATCTTCAGCCTTACTTCCAACAAAATGCCAGATTATATTTACTTTGATAGTGGCACTCTGCTGGTCAAAAGTATAGGCTTCAGTACTGATTGTATGGCTGTTAGACTTCAAATCAATAAAATGAACTGTGTCATAAAGAGGAACCTTGAAGTGCATACCTGGCTGTGATACGCTGGAAATCTTTCCACCGGAGAGAACCACGCCGACCATTGAGGCATTTACTGTATAGTAGAAACTTGAAATAAAAGATAAAAACAACACTGCAGCAAAAACCAGCATAACTAAAATCACTGCAGGTGCACGTGATTTCCTCTGGGTATTGAATGCGTTATTACTATTACTTGAGCTATTTCCTGCCATTTTTAATATTTCCTGTAGGTATTTACTATTATTTGAGCTATTTCTAGCCATTTTAAATTCCTGAACGTGTTACAAAAAAATTGTTTACCCTCAAAAACACAGTAGCACAATTTATCACAAGCCTGAATCAAGTTCCATATTGATAGGTATACGGAACTAAAAATTTGTACGGGACCGGCATTATGAAAAACAGGATGTTTTACTGACAGCCACTATCGGAAGAAGAATGCTGATTTCTATGACATTATTTTCAGAATCTCCACAGAGGATTTAGTCTGTCTTACCTGCCCCACCACCGAATAATGCAAAGTTACTTCGCGGTTTTCTCTAAAAATGTGATAAAATGCGCAGTTATTATGATTATTTAACATTTGATTACATGGAGTTTTATTTTAATGACTTCTACAGATAAACCGTTAATTGTAACCTGTGCCCTGCCTTATGCAAATGGTTCAATCCATCTTGGACACATTCTTGAACACATCCAAGCAGATATTTACGTCCGTTTTCAGCGAATGCTCGGCCGTAAGGTTTATTTCGTATGTGCTGACGACCAGCACGGCAGCCCTATCATGCTTAAAGCACAGAAGCTGGGCATAACTCCAGAAGAAATGATTGCTGAAGTTGAAAAAGAACATCGTGCGGATTTTGCCGGTTTCAACATTACCTACGACAACTACTACCGCACAAATTCCCCTGAAAATGAAGAAATCTGTACCAAATTCTTCAACACCCTCAAGGACAGAGGCTACATCAAGGTAAGAAAAATCGAACAGCTTTTCGATCCGGAAAAGCAGATGTTCCTTCCTGACCGCTTTGTAAAAGGTATATGCCCAAAGTGTAAGGCTGCCGATCAGTACGGCGACAACTGTGAAGTATGCGGTGCCACCTATTCACCTACTGAACTCATCAATCCTTATTCAACTATTTCCGGTGCTACTCCGGTTCTTAAGGAATCAGAACACTACTTCTTCGATCTGCCGCAGTTTGAAGCATTCCTGAAGGAATGGGTAAAGAGCGGTGTTCTTCAGTCAGAAATGAGTAACAAGCTTCAGGAATGGTTTGACCAGGGACTGCAGCAGTGGGACATCAGCCGTGATGCTCCTTATTTCGGTTTCAAGATCCCTGGCACTGAAAACAAGTATTTCTACGTATGGCTCGATGCCCCTGTAGGTTACTTTGCCTCTTTAAAGAACCTTCTCGACAGAAGCAATACCGATATTTTTGATTTTGTCCAGAATGCCGATATGGTTCATTTCATCGGCAAGGATATTCTGTACTTCCATTCACTGTTCTGGCCTGCCACCCTCAAGGGCTGCGATCTACAGGCACCTAAAAAGATTTTTGTTCACGGCTATGTAACCGTAAACGGTGCCAAGATGAGTAAGTCAAAGGGCACCTTCATTAAAGCCTCTACCTATCTCAAGCACTTCAATTCAGAATGTCTGAGATACTACTATGCTTCAAAGATGAACGGTAAGATTGACGATTTGGATTTCAACCTTGAAGATTTCGTTGCCAAGGTAAACTCAGATATCGTTAACAAGATTGTCAACCTGGCTTCAAGAACTGCCGGTTTTATCACCAAGAAATTCAACGGCAGACTGGCTGAAACCATTAGTGAACCTGAACTTCTGGCTAAATTCTCCGCCATCAAGGATACAGTGATGAACTCCTATCTCAACAGAGAATACAGCCATGCCATCCGTGAAATCATGAACCTTGCGGATCTTGCCAACAAGTATGTTGACGACAAGGCTCCATGGGTTGTGGCCAAGGATGAAAGCCGCAGTGCCGAACTCCAGAACATCTGTACCATGGCTCTGAACATGTACAGAATTCTCATCACCTATCTTTCACCTATTCTTCCTGAACTTACTGCAAAAAGTGCGGAATTCCTTTCTGTTTCACTCAGCTGGGACAGCATCGATACTCCGATGGTTAATTCTGAAATCAAACCTTTCAAGGCTCTGTTCAACCGTATCGACAGTAAGACCGTGGCCCAGATGGTTGAAGACTCCAAGGAGGATATCAAGGCTGAACAGGGTAAACCTGCAGAAAAGGCAAAACCTGCCAAGGCTCCGGCTCATGATGAGGAGGCTCCTGCCCAGATCTCTATTGACGAATTTGCCAAAGTTGATATGCGTGCCGCCAAGGTACTCGCCTGCGAGGCTGTTCCGGAATCAAAGAAGCTCCTGAGATTTGAGCTTGATCTCGGCAACGGCGAAAAGAGACAGATCTTCTCCGGCATCAAGTCAGCTTACGCAAATCCGGAGGAACTGGTCGGCCGCTTTGTAATTGTGGTTTACAATCTGGCTCCACGTAAGATGAAGTTCGGTGTTTCAGAAGGCATGATTTTAAGTGCCGGTAGCGGTGACAAGGACATCTTCCTGTTAAGCGCCGACAGCGGTGTTAAACCAGGTGACCGCGTAATGTAATTACGCAAGATACCGGCTCTCCGGCCGGTATTTAATTTTTTTTAGAAGAACCGGAAGCTGGATGCCAGCCTCCGGTTTTTTTATGACTTTTTAAAACTTCCGGAAAGATGGTGAGAGCCGGTTAGTCTGTCGTCAGTATCAGGATTCTATGACATAAGACAGCTGTCTGAAAGTGTTAATTTCTGTATGGATGTTAACCTAGATCGCTACCACTTTTAATATTTTTCTTTGACCGATTTTCACCAAATTGTTTTACCATTTATTTTATTTCTTAAAGTTCTGATTTTTTTTAATTTTTTTCAGTGTTCCCCAGCGAAATTTTTTTCATCTATACAAAATTATCCCTATCAAATTTTTCTTAATGCCAAATTCATTACCTTGAGTGTAGTTTTATGAAACTGTCGTCGGTTTTATGAGGCTGTGCAAATATTAAACAATGCCAGTGTGACTTTAGAGGAAATAAACAGGTATTTCGGAGAAAATGGAATTATAGATGGGTTAAATAATAACCAGTATGAATAGGGAGTAAAAAAGCCACAGCTACTGAAATTGCAAGTTCTCTAGCTGTGGCTTCGATACAAATCATGAAAAGTATATCATATCTGCTGTTTTCTATAAGTGAAATTCAGACAACTCCTGATTTTATTTTTTATATTTTTGAATTAACCCCGCAAATCAAAAAAAAGGTGCTAAAAAAACTTAAATCAGAATGCGGAAAAATCAAATCTCTGACAGTTCATTCCTATATTTTCCGCATTGTCAAATTTTTCAATCATCCTCAGATGACAATAAAGATTCCCCGCATACGCTACACATACAAAACATCCGACGGCAGGTTAATACAAAAAACCGAAGTAATACTTCCGGATCTGGTGCTTCCATATACCAACTACTGCACCCGGGATTTAGCAGCTCTACTACATGAAAATCACAATTTTAACGAATCCTTCAGTAATGATATTTATCTGTCACAGGAAAGTAGCGATATGCTGGTGGATCTGCTCGATTGTGAAACTGATTCACAATACCGTAAAAAGGCTTACCTGAAAAACATGTATCCTCATTACGTTACAAGATTCGTTGATATGATGATGAATACCGTGGGAAACCTTCATAATTTTTGCAGTGTATCGCAAAAACAATTAAAAGCCTTAACCCAGAATGCTTTCTTTTTTAAATTTCAACTATCCCTGTTTACCAGTACTTCCGTTCCAGTACCTGCTTATGAATATCTGAACTCTGAGAACGTTTCAGCCGTGAATTATCTAGGGAGGAAGAAGAATTTCTCCCCGAATCTCCCGGTTAGCACACGATTTCAAAATAACGACTTCCATGACACCGGATAATGGATACATGGTAAATCACTGATGTGTTTTACCTGATTGTAAAGATTCTGCCGTCCCCTGTAGGAATAGAAAATTAAACAAAATATTATCTTTTGTCTTTTTTATTTCTCCCGTCGGCAGTCATTACGGAGGTAATCTTATGCGAAATACTGACAATAGGACATTACAACCTGATCAGGTGAAGCAGGTTGTGTCTTTAATTTTAAGTTCCGCAACACATTCTCTAAGGGAAATATCCCGTGTTACCGGCGTCTCCAAGCCTTCTGTTCTTAAAATTCAACACCGGATCAATATCCTTACTGCTGAGCAGAAAGAAGGCTTAGCCGGTGCAACCGGTAATGAAATCATGGGGGTGCTCTACTCTAAAAATACCGGGAATGCGGATACATCCTGTCGTAACAATAAAGGCGGTAAGTACATTCCTGATTTCAAAAAAATAGCTGAAAAGATGGTTGAGACCAAAATGTCGAAACGTACTGCCTACGAAGAATATCTGCAGGAGGCGGAGGAAAGAAAAGCTGAAACTCTGAGTCTGGGACATTTCTACCGTAAACTGGATGAAGAACTTAGCGAAATTATGGAACCTGATAACTATTATATGATTCAGAAGTTTGAGTACGGAGAACAGCTTCAGGCTGATTTTACCGGGGACAGATATCAGCTGAACACATATCATGGTCTGGTCAATTGCTGGATATTTGTTCTGTGTTTCCCTGCAAGCTACTACTGCTATGCCGGATTCGTAACAGCACAAAGTACAGAGGAAAGCTGCCGTGTTATCGGTAATGCCGTGAGATTCTTCGGCAACAGGGTTCCAAGACTTATGGTATCAGACAACGCCAGAGCCTTTGTCAACTATCACAAAGGCGGTAGTTATATCGTTAATGAATCATTCGAGAACTATCTTGCGGAACTGGGAATATGCTTCATTCCTACCCCTGTACGAGCCCCTCGTGATAAGAGTGCTGCTGAACATTCAGTGAACATGGTGCAGAGAATGATTAAAAACCATAACTTCAGCTTTAACGGCATTCCTAATACGATAGACGGGCATAGCAGGAATCTGCAGACATATGTTGAGAAGTATATTAACAATGCTCCATTCCGCAGAAATACGGAAAAGACCAGAAGCTGGCTCTTCGCTTCGTATGAACTGCCGAAACTGAGGAGCGTAACGTCAATCCCGGAATATCAGGCAAAAATCAAAAGTGTAGTGGTACCGAGATCCTACCACATCAAGCTTAACAATCACAGCTATTCAGTTCCCTACACACACATAGGCAGATATGTTGATGTGTACATGCTTAATGATTATGTGATTATCAAATATGAAGGAAAAGAAATAGCCAGACATCTGAGAGCACCGGATAAGGATACAGGTTCCAGGATTACGACAATTACGGAACACATGCCTCCGGTACACAGAAAAATAAAAGCTGCCGAGAAATATCTGCTCACTCCTGATGACATTCTGCATTATGCCTCATCACTTGATGAAAAGGTCTATAAGTTCTGTGAAAAACGTTTAAGTTATGCCGGAAGAAATCCGGAACTGTACATGCATAATGCAATTACCAGCTGCCGGTCAGTCATAAATTTTTACGAAAGTGAACAGTATAAGGAGCTTATTTCCGAGGCATGTGAGGATATTCTCCATCAATCGTCGGCAAAATGGTGTATCAGAGAGATAAAGAAGATTTACTTCTCCAAGATAAAAGAGGAGGAGGCACGGTCTGGAAAAAGCGGACAGCGGAAGAAGATGATAAACAGGACGGATAATACAGAAGCCTTCATGAGAGATGACGGCAGTGATGAGTTATCCGGGGACAGTAACCTTAATTAAGGAGAGTACTATGGCTGTAGTGAAGAGTAACACCGGTGAAAAAACGGTCCTTCTGAACGAACAGGAGGAGATTTTAGAAAAGGCCAGATTCTGCAAACTATCCGGAATAGTGGATGAATTGCATTATCAGTTCAGCAACCCAAAACTGTACCAGGACTGTTCCTTCGAACAAAGAATAAGCAGTTGTCTGGAAAGTCAGATTAATGCCAACAGGAATGCATTATTCAATACAAACTTCAAAAAATCCCGTATGTCCAAAAAGTATTACCTGTCTAATTATACTGAATCCAATGAAAGAGGGCCTAACAGTAAGGATATCCAGTTTCTTAGGGAACTTAATTTCATTGATTCCGCTATCAACATCGTTATAAACGGTGCAACTGGTACCGGGAAGACCGTTCTAGCCATGGCAACCGGAATGGAGGCAATAAAGCATGGTCATCCGGTGATATTCTACAGAATGAGTGATCTTATTATGATTATGGAGACCAAAGAACCGGCCGCGTTTGTACGATTCAGAGACTATCTGAAAAAATTCCACATATTAATCCTGGACGACTATGGTCTTGAACGACTGAGTGAATATGCTGTAATCAGGTTCTATGACATTTTAGACTGCCTGTACGGCAACGGGTCGATAATCATAACAACTCAGCTCAGGCATAACTCCCTGAAGACAGCCATACCGGAAAAATGTACTATTAGAGAGGCTCTTATGGACCGGCTGCAGAGACCAGGTGACAGGGTTATAACGCTGAACGGCAAGTCCTGGCGAGGAAGTACCGGAGAGTTTAAGGGAGATAAATAATGAAACAGATTATCGAAAAAGTATGCACAGCAAAGCTTTTTGAGTTCATCATTCAGAACAACAGAAAGCTAAATATGGAGATATTGTCCGGTATCTATCCGACCGGTACACCTGCTGTCGAAATCATTGGTCATCTGTGCAATTATATTAACTCGTTTAAGATGGTTGAAAGAAATGAGGATGTAAAAGCAATATGTGATTTAACCACCCAGCTCAATGGTCTGAGGGAATGTTACAAGGTTCTGGAATCGAAATACACTGAAACCTTGAAAGAACTTAGCGAGAGTCGTAAAAAACAGATAGATCAGAGTGCGGTAAACAATGAACTGTCTATACTCACTAAAAAGCAGGAGTTTGAAATACAGGAGCTAAAACGGCAGATCTACATAAAGGGGCTGATAAACAGCCAGGGAATGGAAATCTTCCCTCCGGGTAGATAACACAGCTAAAAGAACCGGTGTCACCACCGGTTCTTTTTTAGTGGTAAACGAATAATGTTAAAAGTGGTAAAGTAAAAAAGTTACAGCCGGTAAAACAATTATGTTAAAGATGGGCAATGAATTTGTTCAGAAAAGTTATAACAGGTAAACGAATTAGGATAAAAGCGGTAAAGTATTATGTTATAGCTGGGCAACTAATTAAATTAAAAGTGGTCAATTATAGCCGATTACGCCCAATAGCTAAAATTTTTGCAAAATCGACATTAAGCATTGGTATGGCTCCGTATCTTCCTGATATATAACCCTTGCTATACTTTTCATCTTTTCTTACATTTTTTAATTCAGCTAAAGAGTACAAAACTGTAGATCTTTCTTCTGGTGTTAATTCAGTAAACCAGATTTGATCTCTTCTAAAAATATCAAGATCAAGCAAACCTGTTTCATGCGTTGTAAAAAACAATTGAGAATTGTTATTAATAGGTAAATCCATGAATACCTTTATCAGCCCATATAAAACAGCCTCATGCAAACTCGTTTCAAGTTCATCACAGATAAGAGTTTTATTGTTTGCCATGATATCAATCAATGGACACAGCAGAGCAAATAATTTACGAATGCCTACCGATTCCTCCTGCATCAGATCGGTTGAAAAATTATCGTATTTAACTTTAGCAGTTATTGCATCAATATTTTGTTTCAATAATAAATTTTTAAATTCTTCCGATAAAAAATCCGGAAATTGAGATGATTCAATTTTCTTTGTATCTATTGTGACATCTATGTCTTTAATGCCCATACCTAAATCTTGCATAAGTGTTATAACGGCATTTTTCATTTGAGGATTAGAATTCATTTGATAAAGTGAATAATTCATCCAATTATTTTGATTTAATGGATTATAAACCACCAGTTCCTCAACAAAGAATCTGTATGCGTCTATAATTTCACTAACATTACTAAAATTAGCCGCACAAGAAAGTAGTAAACGATTAGGTTTCAACACATCATTGCACGTTGCCAATTTTCCGGCAAATTTTCTTCCCGTACTAAAACCTTTATCGGCACGCTCAAATATTTTGGTTTGTCTTCCTTTAGGGACGTAATACAAATACTCATCAATTACAAGAAAATCTTTGAGGGTAAAGCCATATATATACCGAATCCCTTTAGTAACAAACTGAATTGAATATGTACTCTCACTACCACTAGAGTTCAGTTTATGTGGATTCTGCCTAATCCCTTGTCCAATCTGATGATTTATACTGTTCATAACAAGATTCTTAACAAAAATAATAGCATCTATAAAATTACTTTTTCCGGAACCATTGGCGCCGTATATCAACGCAGAGCGAAGTACTTTGTATTTTCCAAACGGAATTAATTTTTCTTTATGCGTATCATCTGTTCCTGCGAGTGCAGAAAACAAAATCTCTTTCTGTATAGACTTATGATTTGAACAGGAAAATTCTAATAACATTGCACCACCCCAAAAAACAATCATAATATATAATACCATATACAAAACATTTCACAATTCAATTTGTATTTTTTTCACAAAAACACAACTTATAATGCATATTACACACTTTTTAAATTACAATTTATTTATGATTATCCATAACTCTTAACCCAAATTCTTTTTTCACCAAAAAACTTTTACTCATTTCTCTGTCGCTACTGTGCCCGTTCACAGCAAACAGATGCAAAATCTCGTTTATTTTTGTAAAAAAATAAGATTAAGTATAAAATAAGTTGAGCAGGTCTCTGTTAAGGTTTTTCTGCAGAGGTTACCGGCAGTGCTTCATGGTAGCCGTCTGTCCGGAACATCCGGTACAGAATGCAGAAAAAAACGGAACGATAAATATATATAATAATAGCTAGCATTGGGATTTTACAATGTACCAAAATACCCCTAACAATTCATCCGGCAATGATCTTCAGAATACCGAGGATCCCGGCATTACCATCGTAAATGACGCAGCCGCCGAATCCGCGGCTCAGCAGCAGAGCGGACAGGACGCAGGCCCGTCAGAATCTGCCGGAACTGAAACAGTCAGTACAGCACATTCCATAGAAAAAGATCACTTGCAGGATAACAGATCCGGAAGCTACAGCTCCGATGATGAGGTCATTGGTCAGTACAGAGAGGAAAACTGGTTTGAGCTGGCACTGAAATATGCCGGGGTATTCGCCATTCTGCTTCTCTGCCGTGGCATTGTAGGTTTTGCCGACAGCATAACTACAAAATGCATTGTTGCCTTCACCCTGATTTTCATATTCTTCATTATTCCAAGAACCTTCTACATCCGTTATTACCACATATACCGCAATAACGAAATGAGTATGGATTTCAATGCCAGAAGCATTGTTGAACGCGTTGTCTACTCTACAAGAAGAAACCTGTCATCTATTTTCATGTTTACCATGACCGGTTTCATCCTTTTCTATACTCTGGTGGGCAGTTCAGCTGAAGGCCGTTTTCTGGTTCTCACCTCTTTTATCTTATATGCCGTGCTGAATTCACTGTTCAATCTGCCGATTGTCAGTAAAATCATGAAAGCCTCCAGAAAGCCGAATGTATTCCGCTTCTACAGAAGATTCATTGTCTGCTTCATTATCGGTATCATCACCTTCTCACTCGGATATTTCAGATACCAGCCATCTCTTACTTTAGAACAGAGTAAGGCTGTAATATTCGGGGGTTTTGAAACAGACTACGAAAACAACCTTTTCACTATTTTTCTGCAGACCATCAATTTTATCATTGCCAGCGTGGATTTCACCCTGCTCTCATTGAAAGGAACCTATTATTATGAACCGGTCAAGGCGGTACTTGTAGCCATTCCTCTGGGAATTTTCGGCTGCCAGACAGCAATAATCTTCAGTCTGCTGTGTATGCCTTTTGCCGAAATCGGATCCATGATGAAAAAACAGAAGTGGATGAAACAGAGAAAATGCTTCCTGTTCAGATACTGGAAAACCATCGCTCTTCCGCTCTTCCTTACCATATTTCTGGCAGTGACCTATAACTTCGGCTACCCTAAATATATTGAGTTCCAGCAGAAGGTCATGATGGATAATGACGACAAGATAAAGGCTGATGCCGAACTTATCGGAGGGGTCAAATACAAAAACGGCACCTTCAAGGAAATCAGCAAAGCCAAGCAGAACGGCCTTAATGAGCTGCACCTGCTTCTGACAACAGCAAGTACTGAAATCAATGACCATTTCAGTGAGCTTAATGAAACAGCAGAACTCTTTATAAACTGGTACCAGGCCCGCAACAAGCAGTATCCGTTTACCGCCGGAGACTCCCAGCTTAAACAGTCCTTCATCAGTACCATGAAAATAAAGAATCTGGACAATTCCCTCAACAACATGAGAAAGGATATAGCCAGAGCTGCTGAAGACATTCTGAATAAAACTAAAGAGAAAATTGACGAAATCCTGAAAAATAACAAGCTTGATGAAAAAGCAGAGGTCCGCAAGCTCAGCCAGAATATAGATCCTGATTCACTGTACATGTTCTACACTTCAGACAAGGTATCCTTCTCCCTGCTTGACGACCTGAAGCAGCAGATTAAACTGCCAAGCGTTGAAACCATTATAGTTAAGGAATTCGACAACCCTGATTCAGTCTGGTTCAACAACAAGGCTTCCAGAGCCATGCAGTCCATTGAGGATCAGCTATTCGGCACCGAGACTGAAGGAAACAGCCAGAATATTCCTGCCGAAGAGGAGGAATCCGACAATAAAATTATCAACAACACCATGCTGAAGCACCTTTTAGCAAGTCTTGACAGCTGCCGTATAGAGATAACAGAGGCTCTCGCAAATTCTCTTAAGCTGCCTCTTGAGGATCCGAACACCGGAAAGAGCAAGGACAGACCTAAGAACAATGCCATCGGCATTGATGAATCCGGTGATGTAGCTGATGATACAGCAGGAAACGATGCCGAAGATACAGCCAGAACCAAAACGGATAAGGCATCAGATAAAGCAGCAAACGGCTAACCTGAAAATAACATCCGGATTTTTCTCCGGTATCCTGTAACAACCGTACAGTAATCTAAGCTCATTTCCCGACAACTGGAAATGAGCTTTAATTTTTTAGAAAATATATTTATTTAAGAGTTCCAACAGCATATAACTGATACCGGCATAAGGCTGATAAATCCAAAATAGCGGGATCAGAACGTATAATTGTAAAAACATCTTCAGCTATAAATAAAAAACTTCCCCGTCAGTCTGCAGATCTCTCATAAAAAAAAGACCGGCATTTATGAGATACATAAACACCGGTACTTATACATTTCTGAAAGATTCCTGTCACGGATAAAACCTGAGGTAACAGATCCTTCTCAAACAGGATCTTCTGCTTTACGGGTCAGCTGCCCGAATACAGAACCCAAAACTGCTACATTATTTTTTCAATTCTGATGGAGCAGACCTTGTATTCCGGAATACGGGCGAATTTATCCAGGGCCGCATTAGTCAGCACATTGGCAAAACCGTCGGAGAAATGGAACGGCATCCAGGTTTCCCCTACTGATACCTTATCCCCGACTCTGGCACTGGTAACAATACTGCCGCGCCTTGAGGATAATCTTACCTTCTCCCCGTCGGCAATGCCCAGTCTTGCGGCATCCTCGTTATTGATTTCAATAAATGAGGAACCAGACTTTTCCACAAGTCCAGGAGTTCTTCCGGTCATAGCCATGGCATTGTAGTGATAAAGCACACGCCCGGTCATCAGAATAAACGGATACTCGTCATCCGGAAGCTCCTGACTTTCTCTATAAGGCGCAGGATAGAATAAACCTAGACCTCGAGAGAACTTCTGGGTGTGCAGAATCGGCGTTCCCGGATGATTTTTATCCAGACAAGGCCACTGCAGACTTTCACCGGCATCAAGACGCTTATGACTGATGCCGCCGAAGCTTGGCGTAAGCGAAGCAATCTCATCCATGATTTCATCAGCACGAAGATAAGGCTGCGGATACCCCATACGATTCATAAGATCGGTAAAGATATCCGTATCCAGACGCATTTCACCTTCTATGGTTACAGCCTTTCTGACCCTTTGTACCCGGCGCTCCGTATTGCTGAAGGTTCCCTCCTTTTCCGCATAGCTGGTACCAGGAAGAATAACATCAGCATACTCTGCCGTTTTAGTCATAAAGAGATCACAGAGCACGAAGAAATCAAGACTTTCCAGGGCTTTAATCACATGAGCCTGATCAGGATCGGAAACTACCGGATCCTCACCGAAAATAAAGAGACCTCTGATTTCCTTTCTAACGGCAGCCGGAAAGACGTCTGTGGCATGAAGTCCCGGTTTACGGCTGAGTTTCACCTTCCAGGCCTCTTCAAATTTCTGCACTACGCTTTCATTGACCACCTTCTGATATCCCGGAAAATCTCCCGGCAGGGCTCCCATATCACAGGCTCCCTGAACATTGTTCTGGCCGCGCAGCGGATTGACACCGCAGCCGCTTTTGCCCAGTTTACCTACAACCATGGCCAGGTTGGAAAGACTCATTACCCCTTCAGTACCTGATGAATGTTCGGTAACACCAAGACAGTAGATTATCGGAGCTTTTTTGGCTGTAGCATACATTCTTGCCGCTTCACGGAGCTGATCCACGTCAATATTGCAGATCTCCGCCACTCTCTCCGGGGTATAATCCTTAACCAGTTCCTTCAGTTCATTAAAGCCTTCAGTACGTTCACTGATGAATTTCTCATCAGCAAGTCCTTCATTGATGATGATATTAATCATACCGTTTGCAAAAGCCACGTTGGTTCCCGGCTTCAGTCTGATATGAATATCCGCCTCACGGGATAATTTTATCTTCCGCGGATCAACCACAATAAGGTGGGTTCCTTTTGACACCGCCTGTCTTATCTGCATACCGATTACCGGATGAGCCTCTTCAGGATTTGAACCTACCAGCAGAATAAGATCAACATCTCTGGTAATGTCACCGATAGGATTGGTCATGGCTCCTGACCCCAGTGTCATGGCAAGACCTGCCACGGTTGCTGAGTGACAGACACGGGCACAGTTATCCACATTGTTGGTTCTGAAGGCACAGCGCACCATCTTCTGCAGCATGTAGCAGTCCTCGTTAGGAGCACGGGAACAGGCGAAACCTGCCAGGGCATCCGCACCGTACTTTTCCTTAATCTCCCCGAATTTACGGGCAATCAGATCCAGTGCCTCATCCCAGGTGGCCTTTTCAAATTTACCGGTCTCCCTGTTCTTAATGAGCGGATGTCTGAGACGATCCGGGGAGTGCACAAAATTAAAGGAGCCGAATCTGCCCTTCACACACAGAAGCCCCCTGTTGGACGGACCGTTTGCCGGTTCAACATCAACAATTCTGTTGTCCTTTACCATCAGGTACATCTGACATCCGGTGGCACAGTGCGGACAGGTGGTAAGTACTCTGGTTACATTACCAGTCTGGTATTTACCCATGTTCTTGGCCACCAGTGCACCTGTCGGACATACCGCGGCACAGTTACCGCAGAGTTCACAATCTGTTTCCTTCCAGTCCGGTCCGAAGGGAGCATCAATAAAGGTTCTAGTGCCTATTTTGGAGGCGTTGAGCACTCCGTTACCCACTCTTCTGCTGCAGACACTGACACAGCGCTGACAGCCTATGCAGAGTTCCGGATAATAAGCCAGAAAAGGATTGTCCGTTTTCGCCGGAAGTTTGGCATCATCACTCGAATACGGATTCTCCGTTGTAGGCAGCTCCAGTTCCGTAGCCAGCTTCTGCAGTTCACAGTCACCGCTCTTACAGCAGCTAAGGCAACGGACTGTATGGTGCGACAGCATAAGCTGCAGAACAAACTGACGGGAAAGCTTCACCTTTTCGGAATCGGTTTTTACCACCATGCCGTCCCAGACTTTGGTATTGCATGAAGGGAAGAGATGGGAATGCCCCTCAATCTCCACCACGCACATTCTGCAGGCGCCAATCTCGTTCACTTCCTTAAGATAACATAGAGTAGGTATATAAATACTGTTTTCCCTTGCGACCTCAAGTATTGTCTGACTGTCCATGGCCTCATAGCTGCGGCCGTTTATAACAATATTAACCTTCTCAGCCATTATAAAAGCCCTCCCTTCATGGTTCCGCTACCGAAGACATCACATCTCAGACACTTACTGCATTCCTGCATAGCCTCTTCATGAGACATGCTGTTTTCCACAGGACAGAAGCTCTTTTTTCGTTCTCTGGCTGATTTTTCCGTAAGATTAACCCTGCCGAAGTGATGGCGCATATTACTCTTTACATGCGGAATATCGAAATTCTGCATGTAGGCATGATGGAAGCCTAGATATTCATCAATATTTATGGCAGCCACCTTGCCGGCTCCTATAGCCATGATGGCGGTTGCCGGACCGCTCACACAGTCACCGCCGGCAAAGACACCAGGATGATCCTTCATGGCCGTAGTGTTATCAGTAATAAAGGTTCCTCTAGGACTTACCTCAAACCCCGTAAATTGATCTGTGACTACTGCCTGACCTATGGCCATAAAAATGATGTCACACGGAATCTCATAAGGTTCCTTATCAGCATCACGAACCGAAGGCATACCGGTTCGTTCATCATAATGACCGGTAATCTGAGGTTGAGTAATAAGTCCCTTTACATTGCCGTTTTCATCAACCTTGATTTCCACAGGGGAGTACATGGTCATAAGTTCCACACCTTCCTCTATTGCCCCTTGGATTTCCGAAGGCAGAGCGGTCATATCCACCTGTCTTTCACGAACAGCCAGCGTAACCGAAGCAGCCCCGCAGCGGATGGCTGAACGGGCACAGTCCATGGCCACATTACCTCCGCCGATGACCACAACGTCCTTACCGGTAAAATCAGGAAGATCTCCGTGTCCGATATGATCCAGCATTTCCACAGCGGATGCCACATTCGGATTGTCGTAGTTCTTTATCGGTATAACCCTGCCCTTCTGCGCCCCGATGGAGAGGTAGACGGCATCATATTCCTTTTCCAGAGATTCTGTGGTTATTTCCGTGCCCACAGGAGCATTGAGACGCACCTCTATACCGCCGACAGCAAGGAGTGCTCTGATATCCTCATCAAGACGATCTTTAGGCAGACGGTAGTTCGGAATACCGTATCGCAGCATTCCCCCAAGCTTTTCCTTAGCCTCATATATCACCACCGAGTGGCCCATTCTGGCCAGAAAATAGGCGCAGGTGAGACCTGACGGACCGCCGCCAACCACTGCAATTCTTTTTCCTGTCGGCACATTTCTCGGAGGTGTGGAGATAGTATCCACATGAACCTCGTCCACGGCAAATTTTTTCAGACCACGGATATTGATAGCAGAATCAATTAAAGACCGGCGGCACTGCATCTCACAAGGGCGTTCACAAACGTAGGCGCAGGCTGTCGGAAACGGATTGTCCTCACGGATAAGATTGATGGCGTCAGCATAGCGCTCCGCCCCTATAAGTGAAATATATCCTGGAATGTTTACATTGGCAGGACAGTTGTACATGCACGGCACTTTTACCGATACGTTGGACTGACATTTATGATTTTCTATATGGTAGAGATACTCATCCTTGAAATTCTTGATATTTGAAAGCACCATATAGGCAGCTTCATAGCCGATGGCACAGTCAGCAGTGTCTTTAATGTTCTGAGCCAGCCACAGCATGTTTACATAAAGATCCATGTCAGCACCGCCGTCAAGAATCTTCTGCATCATCCGTTCAAGCTGTTCCAGACCTTTGGCACAGGGAACACACTTGCCGCAGGTCTGGCTGCGGGCGGTACGCAAATATGCAATATGTGTTGATATACAGCATACCCCGGGAGGATTTGCCAAAACTCTTTTTTGAAAAGTTCTCAAAAAACTGTTGAGAATCCTGCTTCTCTGAGTATTCTTCAGTTCCTGTTTTTTATACATTTAATGCTCCACACGCCGTTTGTAATTATTATTTATTTTCTGTTTACGGGTTATCCGGATTATTGTCAGTCATTAAACAATCAAGGTTAGTGCCGGAATACTGTTTTAACCGTTCACATATTATGACGGCCTTTTCAGCCGGCATTCTATTGTTCAAAAAGCAACTCAGTAAAAAACTACCTTAGCTTACATTTAATCAAAAATTTTAACATGTGTTTTTTATAAAACTGTCAATATGTAGCAATTGAATTATCACTGTTTGATACAGTTAAAAAAAGAGGCAAAACAGGTTCCTGCATCCGATAAATTCAACATATATCACTGTTTTTTGGAAATAATTATATTTTATGCGTGATAATATCAGGAACGGACAATAATACAGTCTTTTAAATGAACATCATACTATGGAATCAGTATTCAAAGTTTTATTCTCATATTCTGCAGTATTCTCCATAATCCTGAAAAAAACACCTTCACTGCCGGTTATGAGGATTGTTTATTAAACTCCGGTATTCCTCCGGAGTGTTTACATTAAGATAATTAAATGTATATTCCGATGGAACAGGTACTTCCCTGTATGCTGTTTTCCTGATGATGTCACGGAGCCTGAACTCCCCTGAATTAATACTCTCCTCAAAAAAAGGAAGCACCCTTTTAGAATATAGAGATGCAAGCGGCTGCCACCTGCCGGAAACAGCTGGAATAAGCACATCCTCTCCGCTATATATGGAAATCAATCTGTATGCTTCATCCCTGGTAAAGCACGGCATGTCGCATGCAAGAAACAACACGACCTCCGCTTCACTTCGCCGGAGAACAGAGAGAATCCCCCCGGCAGGCCCCGCTCCGGAAATCTCGTCAACAACCGGAACAAAGTCCTGAACCTCATAACTCCGCTCAGCATTTACCGAAAGATATCGTTCCGGAAAAAAGCTCATCCTGCCGCATATCTTCTGTAAAAAGGTTTCGCGAGCATTAAACATAAGTCCGGCCTTGTCCGTCCCCATGCGTGACGACTGACCGCCGGTCATCACGGCAACCCCTATCCGGCTAATCAGCATGAAACACCCCGTGGACTCCGCCCTCCTTGTGCAGAAGTCTAATGTCGCCGATACGCATATCCTTCTGTACAGCCTTACACATATCATATACCGTGAGCGCCGCCACCGATACAGCGGTAAGAGCCTCCATCTCCACTCCGGTGGCTCCGCGGTTTTTCACGGTAGCCTGAATTCTCACTGCAGAACGTTCCTCAACCGGGTAAAGCCCGACATTAACACCGCTAAGCATCAGCGGATGACACATAGGAATGAGTTCAGATGTACGTTTTGCCCCCATAATGCCGGCAATCTGTGCCACCGTGAGTACATCACCTTTTTTTATACCGCCGCTTACTATAAGGGCAAATGTTTCCGGATTTACGTAAATATAGCCCTCAGCCACAGCGATTCTTGATGTATCATTTTTCTCAGATACATCAACCATCCGGCATCTGCCATTTTCATCAAAATGTGTAAAATCCCCCATGACGGAATCAACCTCCAATTCTTTTCATTCTGCCGGCATTTCCGGTAGCGCCGGAACCATCCTTATAATCCTGCGGTTTATGCCTTATCGCCTCTTTTAAAACTCTGACCGTATCCTCAAAGGAGAGTCCCTTGACACTGTATTCGTTATTTTTTAAAAGACATGGCCGGACACTGCCGTCAGAAAGCACCCGGATACGGGAGCAGCGGTGACAGAAGCATGATGACATCGGGGAGATCACCCCGATGCGTCCCGGAGCCCCGGGAATACGGTACATTTCTGCTACACCTTCCCCATCACAACCTGCACCATTCTTCTCAAGATGCGGAAGCGCCTCAAATACAGCACTCCGTGATACAAAGCTTCTCAGATAGTCCTTTCCGGTCACCGCAGCCGGCATCAGTTCAATAAATCGTAAATCCACCGGGTACCTTTCAGTAAGAGCAGCCAGTCCGGCAACCGCCTTTCCGTCATCATTAATCCCGCGAAGAAGAACGGCATTGATTTTCACTGCGGAAAATCCTGTCTGCACTGCCCGTGCTATTCCAGAGAGCACTTTATCCAGAGCATCTCTTCCGGTAACCCTGCGGAAGACATCAGGGTCAATGGTATCCAGACTTATATTAACCAGATCCACCCCTGATGCTTTGAGTTCTTCTACTGCAGATGCCAGATAAAAACCGTTAGTGGTAATGCCCAGAGTTTTGATATGCGGGACACTTTTCACCATACGGCACACCTCCATAATATCCCGGCGTATAAGCGGCTCACCGCCGGTAAGCCGGACCTTGGTACAGCCGATCTCCGCAGCAGCTCCTACTATTACCTCAGCCTCCTTTAGAGAAAGCTCATTCCTCATCAATGGTTCACAGCTGCCACTGTCGCAGTAAAAACACTTAAAATTGCACCTTGGAGTAAGCGATAGGCGCAGATAATCAATCTTACGGGAATATAGATCTTCCACCGGCTAGTACCTTCCGAAAGTGCAGTTTGGAAAATGACATTTACTGCAGCCCTGACAGAGACCGCCAGCCCCCAGATTAAGAATATCCTCTCTGGTGAACTTTACACCGGTAAAAATCTGCGGCAGCAGCACGTCCAGCATGGTAACGGGAAGAGCTATGGCCGCTCCGGGAACTCCAAGAAGTGTAACACCTCCAAGATAGGCCACAAGAGTCATGTTACCAGGCTGAGCCGGCATACCGTAGGAGATAATTTCAGCACCGAGGCTTTTGATGGCTCCCGGAGTCAAATCATCGGGATCCACCGACATTCCCCCGGTAAAAATTATCAGATCCGCACCTTTTTTAAGGAAATCGCCGGCAGCCCCCGTGATCATTCCCAAATCATCATCACAGAGGGTAACTCCAAGAATTTCCGCCGGAAATGAGTCAAGCTTGCTCCGGAGAACAGGTTCAAACTTATCTTTGATTCTCCCGTGATAAACCTCTGAGCCGGTAACAATAATGCCGGTTTTCATTTTTCTGTAGGGCAGAATATTGAAAAGCCGGCGTCCCTTTGCAAGTTCCTCGGCTCTCACTATTTTATCCTCCTCAGTGGTAAGCGGCACGATTCTCATAGAGGCGAGCTTCATGCCGGGCTTTACGGGATAATGATTGGGAATGGAGGTAATGGTAATGTCACCGATATGATTTATCCGGTTAAGGAGATCCTCGTCCACGGTAAAGAGACCTTCATTTTCGGCAGTCATCAGCATTTTTCCTTCCGCCGGTCCGGAAAAAACGGCTCCGGGAGTGGCACTTATAGCTGCAAGTCTCTGGGCGCAGTCATCCTCATGCAGTTCGTTGAGTGTCTCATCCCAGACAAAAACATGCCGTTTCCCGATATTCAAAAGATGCTCCACATCCTCTTCCCGGATTACCGTGTTTCTTTTAAAGGCCACGCCCTTAAAGCCGTCACGCATTTCCGTGATATCGTGACACAGCTTCATGCCGACAGCCTGCTCTACTGCTACTTTTTTCATTTAAACTCCGAGAAAAAACTAAACTATATCATAAAACCGTCCAGCACATCCCCGGCATGAACCGGACCATGTTCAGGAGGAACAATAACCATAAGGTTGGCTCCGGCCATACTGCTGATAACCGCATTTCCCTGATCAGCAGGAGGTTCCATGGTAACCACCCCGTCGGCAATAACCATCCTGCCTCTTATAAGCCGTTCTCCTTTGGCTCCTTTAGCAAAATCCCCGGTCATTTTCACCCTGATGATTTCCGGAAGGTAATTCTCCTCACCGGCGTACTTTCTTAAAAGAGGTCCGGCAATACAGTAAAAATTGGTCATGGCTGAAGCCGGATTTCCGGACAGGGCAATACATGGTTTTCCATTCTTGAAGCCGTACGCACAGGCCATTCCGGGTTTCATCTTCACCCCGTGACACCTGATGGATACTCCCGCCTTTTCCATGGCCTCAGGTACCACATCGTAATCCCCGGCGGAAACCCCGCCGGTGATAATCACACCGTCATAATTATCCAGACATCCGGCGATAAGCTCACATGTTTCCTCAGCATCATCCCCGGCAAGTCCGGCATAGAAAGCTTCGAAGCCGCATCTTGTAAGCTCTGCGGCCAGCATATATCTGTTGGTATTGTATATACTGCTGCCTGACAAATGATCCCCAACTTCAGTAAGCTCATTTCCGGTACTGATAACAGCCAAACGAAGCTTTTTATAGACATCAACAGTCTTCATTCCCTGTGAAGCCAGCATCCCTGTAACCGCTACATCGGCAATAGTGCCCCTGCCTGCAAGAAGCCTGCCTGCTTTGACATCCTCACCAGCCCGCACAATGTTCTGACCGCTTCTTAAAGGAGCTTTAAGAGTCACTGACCTGGCATCAAAAACCGTATCCTCGTATTTCTGTACGCAGTCGGCACCGGCAGGAATCGGGGCACCGGTAAGAATTTTTACAGCCTCGCCGGCACCAACCGGAGCTCCGGCTTCATCACCGGCCTTAATCTCATAAAGCACTCTGAGGGTGACCGGATGCTCCTCCGAAGCATTCGCTACATCCGCACTTCTGAGGGCATAGCCGTCGAACGGAGACCTGTCGTAATGAGGAATCATCATAGCCGCCCTTATGTCGGTGCTGAGAACTCTCCCGAAAACCTCGGAGATGTCAACCTTTTCCACACCGGTGATCCCGGTCTCTGCAAGAAGTGCGTCCCGCGCTTCTCTGAAATTTGTTTTTTTCAGCACTCGCATAAATAAATCCTCACAATCATTCACATAAAGGCATTACGGCCGTGTCAGGAATAAAAAGACTAATCTCCTTTCTCTCATCACTGTGCCACATATCCTTTGATACCTGCCAGAAAAGAGGCAGTCCGTCCGGGAGATCCTTCCGGTAAAGCTCCACGATATAATTAAAAAGATTCTCCGTTACTCCAGAGATAATAAAATCATAAAAGCGTCCCTGAACTGCGGTGTTTTGACCTGTTTTAATATCATTCATTCTGAGCCCGGCCATGATAACCTGCCCGCTACAGAGGTGATTCCCGGCAGTCACGTTAATTCCCCAGCCCGGCACATGCAGCACACCCCCTGTATCAAGAGAGGCCGGAACAATATTTTTAACTCCGGTAAGACGGGCGGCATTTACGGTACGGGGATTTTTAAACACCTCACCGACCTCACCCTCGGTCTCCTTCATGCCTTTATGCATAACAATAACCCGGGAGCTCAGTCTGTACACCTCATCCCGGTTGTGGGAGACCAGCAGTACTGTTCTTCCATACCCCCGCATAAGCTCCGCCACTTCATTCTCCACGGCAAAGCGCAGATGCTCATCAAGAGCGGAAAAGGGTTCATCGAGCATAATTATTTCCGCATTATTCACAAGAATTCTGGCAAGAGCAGTACGCTGCATCTCCCCGCCGGAAACGGACGTTGCCGGCTGATTACACACGGATGTAAGATGCAGTCTCTTTATGACATTCTCTGTAATTTCCCTCCTTGCGGCTGACGATTCTGCATTTCTAACCGAGCAGAGAATATTTTCATAAACCGTCATGTTTGGGAACAGCGCATAGTTCTGAAAAAGATACCCCACCTTCCGCTTCTGCGGCGGCAGGTTGATTCTTTTCTCCGAATCAAAAAGAACCCGGTCATTGAGAACAATGCGGCCTCTGTCCGGGGTAGCCACTCCGGCTATGCATTTCAAAGTCATGGATTTGCCGCATCCGGAGGCGCCGAGCAGTGAGGTAATACCTTCACCGGCATTAAAAGCCACCCGGAGACAGAAATTATCCAGATTTTTTTCAATATCAACGGTAAGAGACATTTAAATTCTTTTCCTGCGGTTTTCCAGCATATTCATAAAAAACAGCACCACAAACGAAATCAGGAGATTAATAAGAACCCATCTCACAGCCAGATCATCGTTTTCCGTGCGCCACAGCTGATAGACTGTGGTGGATATAGTGGCTGTCTCATGAGGAATATAGCCTGACACCATGCTGGTGGCTCCGTACTCGCCGAGAGCTCTGGTAAAAGAAAGCACCAGACCGGCAATAATACCGGATTTGCATACCGGCAGCATCAGACGCCAGAAAATATAGGTATTGCTAAGCCCCAGAGTCTGAGCCGCCTGAGTGATATTCACGTCAAAGGACTCAAAAACACCGCGACAGGTACGATACATCAAAGGAAAGCTTACAACGGTGGTGGCAAAAACCGTTGACCACCAGTTCATGGTAAGCCGCAGGTCGAACCACTCCAGAAAGAAACCTCCCAACAGACGGTGTGGACCGAGAATCCGCAGCAGCAGATAACCGATCACCGTAGGAGGCAGCACCAGTGGGATGGTAAGGAGCACGTCCAGTACTCCTTTAACCGCACGCGGCAGTCTGGAGATGTAATAAGCAGATGCCGTACCGATAAAAAAAATGATTACCGTTGAAATCAGTGCTATTCTTACAGAGTTATATAACGGGTATAAATCCATACTTTCACCGTGATCACTGCTGTCTGCTGCGATTTTTACTCACCGGGAGAGTCCAGATTCAGGACGGTAAAGCCCACACTTTCAAAAATTCTACGTGATTCATCATTTTTAAGATAATTCACAATGTCCCTGGCCTCTTTCTGATGCTTTGACTGCTTAAGTACAGCCACCGGATATACAACCTTTCCGACCATCTCGGTATTTGCAGTATCCACGAAGGTAAGACCGGCGGAATAGGCATCAGTGGAATAAATGATACCGGCATCAGCCACCCCCTCCTTCACCTGAGTGGTTATCTCCTTGACATTATTGCCGACGGTAATGGTTTTGCTCCGGTATAAATCATCCATATTAAGACCGTAATAGGCAAAAAGCTTCTGGGTATACTGTCCCACCGGTACATCGCTGTTTCCTATGGCAAGAAGCACCATGCCCTCGTTAAGAGAATTTACCAGTTCAGCAAAGCTGCCGATATTCTTCGGGTTGCCGTTAGGAACTGCAAGCACCACCTTGTTTTCTAATAGATTCACGCGGGTGTCACTCAGTACATAATCGGCTCCGGGGGCTGCCTTGCCGGAATTTTTGTCAAGTTCATTCATCTGTTTTGTCGATGCCGACATAAATATATCGCAGTAGGCACCTTCTACAATCTGGGTTTTCAGAGTTCCTGAAGAATCAAAACTGAAGACAATATCTACATCAGGATGCTCTTTCTGATATTTTTCAGCAACGGAGGAAAGTGTTTCCGTCATGGAGGCGGCGGCAAAAAAGGTAATTCTGTTTTTTTGAGATTTTTCCTGACTGCCTTCAACAGCTGACTCATCACCGCATCCGGAAAAAAGAATCAGAGATAATCCCAGTACTGAAAAAATGCCTGAGGCTTTTTTTAAATTCTTCATAATCATTTTTTCTCTTAATAATCGTTATCTTATTCTTCTCAATAATATTCTTTCACTCGGAACAGACCTTACAGATTATCTGTAAATCAAAAAAGCTTCCGCTCAACTCACACCCTTCCGCATTCCCCGTCACGCCCTAGAAGAATACCGAGACCGTGTCCTAGCTCGGCAAGGCAGACATCAAGGCATTCCTCCACGGCCTTTCTGCTCCCGGGAAGATTCACTATCAGGGTCTCGTTTCTGATCACCGACGCTGCTCTCGAAAGCATAGCTCTTCTGGTTATTCTAAGTGATTCGGCTCGGATGGCCTCAGCAATTCCGGGTGCGTTGCGGGTGGCCACTGCGAGAGTAGCCTCTGGCGTGATATCACGCTGTGAAAAACCTGTTCCTCCGGTGGTAATAATGAGATTTACCTGCCGTTCATCAGCAAGACGTATAAGCTCACGCTTCAGCATCTCCTCATCATCGGGAAGAAGAAGATATTCTATAACATCATATTTTTCTGCAGTGAGCCTCTCCCTAAGAAGTCTGCCACTTTCATCCTCACGCTGTCCTGCTGCGCCCTTATCACTCATGGTAATCACAGCAGCGGTGTAACCGGTATGCTCTTTTTTCTCCATAACCGTAACCCTGTCCCCTTTTCTGATAATCCCGCCTTTTATCACCTTCGCAAAAATGCCGTTCCGGGGCATGATGCATTCACCCATTTTCTTAAATATGGCGCAGTGACTGTGGCACTTTTTCCCAATCTGGGTAATCTCCAGTACACAGTCCCCCGAGACAAGCCTCATGCCTGGTGATATTGCCGTAAAATCGATACCTTCAACAATCAGATTCTCACCGAAATCACCGGGAATGACACCGGCTCCTCTGGCATTGAATCCGGCGATTTTATCCTGTGGCAGCAGACTTATCTGCCGGTGCCATTTTCCTGCATGGGCATCATGTTCGATCCCCCAGTCGGCAATCAGCCTGGCCTCTGGCACTTCACTCTTTGCTGTTCCCTTTGTGAGACTTATGCAGATGTTGCGGATTATTCCAGCTTCGTTACTCATTTTATTCCGTTATTTTTCTACTGATACTTATTCCGTTTTAATACTGATTATTTCTTTATTTGTGTTTTCATGCATCCTGACTCTTACTGTGATGACCGGAGCATCCTTTACAGAATCCGCGGCACGATGCAGGTCTTTCCAGATGCTTTACGGGAAGAGTGAGCTGAGGTACATTTTTTTCAATAAAACCTGCAAGCTCACCGATACTCTCATCATCAAGCGCGTTGAACCGTGGGAGTGCTGAAGTCCCTGAAACAGAATCCGCCGCAACCCCGGCAACGGCAAAGGTTTTTTCAGTAAGGCGTTCCGCGAGTTCCACCGGTTCTCCTAAACAGACAACACGGGGCAGATCGAATTCATATCCCCCTTCCACAATACAGAAATCAAGTCCGGCAGGCTCTAAAAGAGCCAGAGTCCGGCTGATATCCATAGGCTCCGAGTAAATAAAATCCACCTCCCTTCTGCCGAATGCCACCACCACATCTGCACCAGCAGCGGCATGTCGTGCCGTATTTGTTTTCTTATCAGAATCAAGAGAAAACAGCGGGCAGTTGATACATTTCAATGTACCCACACGGTACCCCCGGTGCTTCAGTTCTTTAACCAGATTTTCGACAGTCGTGGTTTTTCCGGATTTCCGGACGCCGACAATTTGTAAAACTTTCATGCCTTATGTCCTGTCACAATATTCCGCCGGGATGTTAAGAAAAACCGGGATGCCGGTTTCTGCCGTAATATGGCACGTAAAAATATTAGCCTAATTCCTCCGGGACTGCATTATGGTCATCGGCAATTTTTGACATGAAATAACATTTTGTCCAATTTTGTCTGTTCTTTCCTCAGGACAGAAGGTACCGGCGCTTTTCTTAACTGGAAATAATGTTTTTCCGGGAAATCTCATCCGGAATAAACTGCAGAATGAGCAGTCCGGCAGAAGGTATCTGCAGCCTTTTTCAGGTAAGCTCCTCCTGTCTAAAAAAACGTCCGGTAAAAGGCCCTGTGAATTTTCAGAAAAATGCTCCGGCAATGTCAGTTATTCATGTCAGATTTTGTCTCTTATGTTACAATAGTCACAGTTATTTATTATTGGCAGACCTCAGGTGGCAGCGGCAGGTTTGCAGGTTTTCTGTAATTGGGACATATCATGAAAATTACCGTATTATTAAGTGGAGGACTGGACAGTTCTACCTGTCTAGCCCTGGTCGTAAGTAAATATGGTTCTGAAAATGTTGAAGCTCTAAGCATTCACTACGGTCAGAAGCATGATCGTGAAGTGCGTTCGGCACAGGCTGTTGCGGACTATTACGGAGTTAAACTTACGATTCTTGATCTTTCACCTGTTTTTGCCGGTTCCAACTGTTCCCTGCTGAATCATTCTTCAGAAGAGATTGAACATCGCAGCTACGCTGAACAGTTAAAGGATTTAGGCGGTACCGGAACTGTTAATACCTATGTACCGTTCCGCAACGGACTGATGCTTTCGGCAGCAGCAGCCGTAGCCCAGAGCAACGGTTCAGACGAAATCTGGTACGGAGCCCATAAAGATGATGCTGCGGGAAGAGCCTATCCAGACTGCACTCCGGAGTTTGTGGATTATATGGGAAAGGCTATTTATGAAGGCACCGGCCATGAAATCAAACTGGTAGCTCCTTTTATTAACAGCAACAAGGCGGATATCGTCAGACAGGGACTTGCCATGAAGGTTCCTTATGAGCTCACATGGAGCTGCTATGAGGGCGGGGAAAAGCCGTGCGGTACATGCGGCACCTGTATTGACCGCATCAATGCCTTTAAGCTTAATAACGCCATAGACCCGCTCATGAAGTAAGAAGGTTCTGTCACTGTTTCGGATTCTCAATATGAAGCTCTACTTCCGTTATCCGGTGAACTTCATGACGTAGGTACCAGATACAGTTGCTACATACAGGAATGCAGTTTACAAAACAGAATTAAATCTCTCTTTAGCTTAGGTTCATAAGATTATATTCAGCAGAATTTAAGTTTTGGATTTTTAAAATTTAAAATATACGTTGTTAATAAAAAAGACTCTGCAGGGATCCCGGTGACATACAGATGCCGGCGAACCCGATGTTTTATCGAGAATTTGGTATATTCAATGTACAAAGTAAAAAAAAGAATTGTTATCAGCGCCGCTCATTATTTAAAACTCGACTATGAAAGCAAGTGCACCAATCTTCACGGTCACAACTGGATAATTGATGTTTACCTTAAGAGCCGCACCCTGGACAAAAACGGCATGGTTATGGACTTCAGTCTCATCAAGAAAAAGATCAAGGATGCTCTTGATCACAAGGTAATCAACGATGTTATTGATGTCAATCCTACCGCTGAAAACATTGCCTTCTGGGTATGCGAACAGCTCCAGCCTTACTGCTACCGGGTTGATGTTGAAGAAAGCCCGCAGAACAGTGCGTCCTATGAAAAGGATGACACAGCAGAGTAGAATTCCGTTTTCCTGTTACCCGCAGAGGTAACGGGGCTTCGTTTATCTGTTTATCTCCGGAATTCTTTTTTCCAGATTCATAACATGTACACAGCCATAAGATCTTCAAAAAACAAATGACAGAGAATGCTTTAAACATTACCTTATCAGCAAATCCGGCCGAATCCCGCTTTCCCGTATCCGAGATATTCACCTCCATCAACGGTGAAGGAACCCTGTCGGGGGAACTTGCCGTTTTCATTCGTCTCTGTAACTGTAATCTCCGCTGCTCCTACTGCGACACCTCCTATGCATGGAAAAGCGACAGCGCCGTGATTATGACCGCTGCGGAAATTATTGACCGGGTTAAAAGCGTCGGAAAGAACATCCGTAACATTACTCTCACCGGCGGCGAGCCGTTTTTCCGGAGAAATGCCGCCGATCTTTTAAAACTGCTCTCTGATGAAGGATACCTTATCAATATAGAGACCAACGGCTCCATCGACCTTAAGCCGTACCTTGACCTTCCTTTTTCAGGCAGTCTGATTTTCTGCTGTGACTATAAGCTCCCGGCAAGCGGTGAGGAAAAAAGAATGCACCTCCCGAATATTGATCTTCTGCGGCCGCAGGATGTACTGAAACTGGTTATCGGGTCAACAGAGGATTTTACCAGATCACTCGAAATTATCCGCGAGCGGCATTCAGAAAGCTACATCTACCTTTCTGCTGTATTCGGCAGGGTTGAGCCTATGGAAATAGTGGAAAAGCTGCTTGCCTGGTCCAAAGAGATATCTACTGAAAAAATCAGGGTACAGCTCCAGCTGCATAAATATATCTGGAATCCTGAAATGCGCGGCGTCTGATTTACTAGAGGAGAAAACCGTGTGTCACATGACCGCAGTTTTCCCCCCGATATCATCCTGATTTATCCCTATCTTACTTAACCCGAAAAATCTAAAAAAAAAACACCGTCTCAGCCAGTCAGTACTAAAACCGCCGCCTTAACTAATAAACATTGCTAGATTTATCCCAGTTTTATATTTTTTTTTGCAGACTATCGAACTATTGCTGAATATATATATCATAATTATAGTGAAAGGCGGTTACAGTGTGGATTATTCCCCATCATATTTCAGGCTCCTCTTCCTACGGCAGTCATTTGCATGTACACAGTCCGCTCCGGAATGAGATCCTGTTTTCCCCGTACCTGCCATCAAAAAACAAAAAAACAAAAAAACAAAAAAACAAAAAAACAAAAAAACAATAATATAAAAGATGCGCCGTCTGTTCTGCCATCACTGTCTACGTATTTTGAAAGGACAGTGAACCGGATAAAACAGCAGACAGTCACCAAAAGAAAAGAACTCTGACAACGGCACAAACACTTTTAATCCGGGGAGGCAACATGAATAAATTACTCAAAAACCTTGTTATCTGTTCAATGATGGCTTTTAGCTCCGCATCATTGACCACTGGATGTACCAATTCCGGTCAGCATGTTTCACAGTACCGCGATTTGAACGTTCGCATAAACTACTCTTCCACCTTTCAGCTTGAACCAGGTGTCCGCTATCCGGAAGCTGTATACTTCAGTCTGAGAGATTTATCAGGTACAGGACTGGATCAGATATTCAACCGTCAGATGACTGAAAGACTTATGCAGTATCCTAACGTATATATCACCCATGATCCCCGCGAAGCCGATATTGTCGTCTATGCAACAATCTCAGCTACCGACAACCGTAGCAGTCATTCCACAACCGGCGTGATTGCCGGAGCCGCCACCGGTGCCATTGCCGGCAGTGTGATAGCCTCATCAAGACATGGTTCCAGATACTATCATCACCATCATCATACCCATGCCTCTGATGCCCTGCCACTGATTCTTGGTCTGGTCGGTGCCGGTATCGGCTATGCTATTGATGACAGTCTTTCAATTAACACTCTTTACATTAATACTGATATTGAAGTGCATCAGAAAAACAGCGAGGGGACCTTTAACAAGTACACAACCTCTGTTCAGGCCTCAGGACAGCAGCTCAACATGAACAAGCGTCAGGCTTCCGAGGAAATTCTCGGCAGAATCAGTGAAGGTATTGCCCAGCTGATTAAACACTGACATGCAGAACGGCTGTATTAGTTCTGGAACGGATTTAATCATGCCGTATAAATATTTTTGATTGTTACCATGCCGGTATACCTGATACCGGCATTTCTTTTTTTCTGAATAAATAACCTGATGCATCCTTAACACCTTCTTTAGCGCATCATCCTCCATCTTTACCGCCAAACCTCAGCACCAAAGAAAAAGCACAGCCTCATACTTCTGAAACCGTGCCTCTTACAGGAACTTTCCGGCTGTTATTACATGCCGGATGAATTATTGTATTTTTGAATTATCAGATCTGGTGTGCTTTTCTGTATTCAATAATATCTAAAATACTTACAACAGTCATGCCATGCTGCAGACCGAAGGCTACCACCTGCGGAAGACGTGCCATGGAACCGTCATCATTGGTAAGTTCACAAAGAACACCGCTTGGATTCAATCCGGCCATTCTTGCCAGATCAACTGAAGCTTCAGTGTGTCCGTCTCTTACCAGAACACCGCCGGTTCGTGCAGTCAGAGGGAATACATGTCCAGGATGACGCAGATCTGAAGGCTTAGCATCAGGATTGATAGCTGCTTTGATCGTGGTTAAACGGTCATGAGCGCTTACACCGGTGGTAACCCCCTCGGCGGCTTCAATGGTTATGGTAAAGGCGGTACCGTATGAACTGGTGTTATCAGCAACCATCTGTGGCAATTCCAGCTGTTTCATCTTTTCTTCAGGCATACACAGACAGACAATACCAGAGCAGTAGCGGATCATCATGGCCATCTGCGCCTCAGTCATCTTCTCAGCTGCAAAAATAATGTCACCTTCATTTTCACGGTTTTCATCATCAACAACTAAAACCCCCTTTCCGTCACGCATTGCCTGTAAAGCCAGTTCTACACGTTCACAAGGATTATCTGCAAAAAGATTTAATAAATTAAATTGACTCACAATCTGACTCTCCGAATATATTTATGGTAAGTCAGGGCTGGCTGCTAGTAGAATAAAGAACCTTAAGGCGGATCTTTAATACGAATAATACGGATTATTCTGATACTATACTCTCTCCTATCCGGACTTTTACCGTCGGCTCGGGAATTACACCCGGATCTTACCTCGGAAGGCTCGTGGGCTGTCACCACCGGTGGGGACTTTCACCCCGCCCTGAGAATTTTCATATTTTACAATAAAAATTGGATGTTAAACACAAAAATCACCTAAAACATGTAAAAAAAGTAGCATTTTATCAGATTACCTGCATTCAGACATGGTAAAAACCTGAGATCTGCCATACAGTTCTTTTTGCCAAAAAACACCTTTTTCTATCGCCTCCGGCAGTGCTTCTTTCTCCGCTGTTCCGTCCCTCATCCGCCTTTTTCCGGTAAAACCGTGCGCATACACAAAAAAAGAAGACAAAAGTAATAAAGCATCTCTCATCTCGGCAATTTCTGTTATAATCCATTGACGGTGCTCAAAACACGTGCAGTCAGCTGAAAAACATAAAAAGTATTTAAAATGCCGACAGCATCAGGCATCTGCCTCCTTAGAAAACGGTACATAAGAGCATCTGTAACAGCCGGATATATAAAACCGGATAAACCGGAGGCTGTTAATTCATAATATTTTTAGGACTTGGTATATTTTATGAAAATTCGTAACTCTTTAATTTTAGCTTCTCTAGCCTCATTAGCAGTTTTATCAGCCCCGGCACAGGCTGAATATACCCAGACAGAAATTGAAAAAATCATTCATGATTACATCATAAACAATCCTGACGTTTTAATCGAAGCTTCAGCCAAAGTCATGGCACGCCAGAAAGAAATCGAAGATATGGAAAAGCAGCAGCACATCGCCTCCATTTCTGCAAACAAGATGTTTCCTCAGTCAGGCCCTGCTAAGGCTGACCATGTAATCATTGAATTCTTTGACTATAACTGCGGTTACTGTAAGAAAGCCAAGCCTCTGCTTATCGATCTTCTGAAGGAACATAAGGATACCAGATACATTTACATGGAACTTCCTATTCTTTCCAAGATTTCCTACACTGCTGCCAAAATCGGTATTGCCATCTACAATATTGATCGTAACAAGTATGTTGAATACAACAACAAAATGATGACCAGATCCTCAAGACTGAATGACGAAAGTGAAATCAAGTCCGTTGTCGAGTCAATCGGTCTTGACTGGGAAAAGGTTAACGAGGTAGCCAAGAAGCCTGAGGTTGATGAAGTTATCAGCGCTGTAAGAAAGGAAGCCGAAGCTCTTAAAGTTAATGGTACTCCAGCATTCATTGTTGACGGCGAAGCACTTTATGGTGCTCCAATGTCCAAGGAACAGGTTCTGACTCTCTTTAAGAAAAAGAAGTAATGTTTTAAATTCTCCTGTTTTTATTTAGCCAAAGCCGTGAAATCCACGGCTTTTTTATTGTTTATTGCCGATAATACCGGAATCAACAGATATCTTCAGGCACATCATACGCAAAAGACTACTGTCAGCCAAACTTAACTGGACTGACGCTACAAAGCATCAGAGCATTTCCCCCGAAAAACAAAACACACACAAAAAAACCGGTCTCCATACCCGGAACCGGTGTTATTCCTGTAAGTAAATCACTGAGTTCGACCGGCGCCTTATGGACAACCGGCCGGGAGGTTTTTATCAGGCCTCGTTATAGATTTCCAGATTTTCAGTGGAATCATTCCAGGCCTTGTCAGCCTTGGCATCGTCATTACGAACCTTGTCAAGGTAGTCAAGGTAGTTCTGATCAATATCATTGGTGATATATTCACCATTAAATACTGAAGTTTCGAATTCCTTGAGTTCAGGATTCTCCATTCTTACAGCTGCTTTTAAATCATCGAGTGACTGGTAAATCAGTGCATCAGCTCTGATTAAGCTGCACACTTCATCAACAGTCTTGCCGTAGGCAATAAGCTCCTTGCTTGAAGGCATATCAATACCGTATACGTTAGGATATCTAATTTCAGGAGCTGCTGATGCGAAATAAACCTTCTTTGCACCGGCTTCATGAGCCATGTCCACAATCTGACCGGAAGTAGTACCGCGAACTATAGAATCATCAACAAGCAGTACATTCTTGTCCTTAAATTCTGCCGGAATAGGATTAAGCTTGTTTCTTACACTCTTCTTTCTCTGCTTCTGACCAGGCATAATAAATGTTCTGCCGATATAACGGTTCTTCACAAAACCCTGACGATAAGGAACACCCAAGCACTTGGCAATTTCAACAGCAATATCACAGCTGGTTTCAGGAATAGGGATAACCACGTCAATGTCCAGATCAGGGAAATCACGCTTAATCTTTTCCCCTAACATAGTCCCCATATGAACTCTAGCGGCATACACTGATACACCATTCATAATTGAGTCAGGACGGGCAAAGTATACATATTCAAAAATACAAGGTCTTAATGAAGATGATGTAGCACAGATCTTTGAATATAATTCACCGTTTTCGGTAATAAAAATTGCTTCACCAGGAGCAACATCACGAATTAACTTGAATCCGAGAATATCAAGAGCAACGCTTTCAGAAGCAACCATGTATTCAGACTTACCGTTTTCTGCCTTTCTTTCACCTAAAACAAGAGGACGGATACCGTTAGGATCTCTGAATGCCACCAGGCCTACACCTAAAATAAGAGAGACTACACCATAGGCGCCTCTTACCTGATCATTTACACGATGAACAGCGGCAAAAATTTCATCCGGAGTGATGTTATCACAGTTGCATAAGGAAATTTCATGGGCAAAAACATTCAGTAGCACTTCTGAATCGGATGTGGTATTCACATGACGGTGGAATTTGTTGCATTTTTCTCTTAATTCCTGCACATTGGTCAGATTACCGTTGTGAGCAAGTGCAATACCGAACGGGCTATTTACATAAAAAGGCTGAGCTTCAGCTGCTGATGAAGAACCGGCGGTAGGATAGCGGACATGTCCGATACCGATATTGCCCTTTAATCTGTACATATGTTTAGTTTCGAATACATCACGAACCAGGCCGTTAGCTTTCCGCTGCTTGAAGTTACCGTCAAAACTGGTAACAATACCGGCTGCATCCTGACCTCTGTGCTGAAGAACAGTCAGAGCATCATAAAGAGACTGATTAACTGGGGTGGTGGCTACAATACCGACGATACCGCACATTTTTTACATCCTATTTAGTAAACAAGCCTATTCTTATTTATAACGCTTTATCTTTATGTTAACTTTATGAAATTAATCACATAACGCAATAAAAGTTAAAGCATGCCTATTATAAACTTTTTCATAAAATTAACTACAAAAAGATTTTCATAAGGTATTTTTTTTTTTGCAATAACAGCAGTCATTACCTCAAAAAGCCGTCCTTTGCCGGAACACAGAAGTACATATATATCCGGCATGACGGCCGATTCTACTGCTGATTGTATATGCCTGCAGACGGAACACTGCCGGCTGCTCTACTGTCTGTTACTTCCCGTACCGGAAATATATCTGCTGAAAAAATTGTACATAAGGCTGATAACAAGAAGAACTATACCGGCAAACAGAACAGATAAGGCCCTGGTTATGTCTGAATGGTAATCAATATCATAAACAATCAGCTTGGTAGTGCAGAGCAGGCATATTATAAGTCCCGCCCTTCTCACATATGATACCCTGTAGACAAAACCGACAGCCAGCATAACAGCGGAGGAAACAAGGGACAGAACAGTAAATACAAGCGTTCCCAGATCCAGTGTTATACACATGGTTCCGATAAACATAAAATACTTGGCAATGCAGTAGTTGGACTTCCACCCAAGGTTATCCCTGGAGGTAAACATCAGCGGGACACTTATGAGACAACTACCGGCCAGAGCCAGAAGGTGCAGTGCATTACTGCCACCGTCGGAGCTTACTGTCAGCATAAACACATAGCTTATGGCAGTAATCTCTGCGATGTACCACAACCGACGATTAATCAGATTTCCTCTTTCTGTGAATTCCTCGATAGAACCGCCGAATGTTACCCCTAGCATTGCCGCCTTACAGGAATCATTCTTTCCGTAGCGCACAAAAAATCCCCCGATAAAAGCCAGTATCACAGCAGTCAGAGCACTTAAATCCGTAAGCACTATCTTAATACTACTTTCACTGATACCAAACAATCCACGAGATAACGATGACGCGGCCGGCGTATCTGCATGAATATGTCTTTCACCGGAACTGATGCTGTGTATGGAACTATTCACAATATCAATTTTGGAAATATCGATACCAGTAAGATACAGAGCATAAACAAGATGCACCAGATAGCATGCCAGAAATATGAAAGACACCGCTATCAGGAATTTCACATATACCGAACCGGTAAAAATACTCATGACTCTGGCATATTTCTGCATATCGGACTTCAGTCTGGATACCGGCATCTGCCATATCTGCCCCGGATTTTCAAAAAACCAGTCAGGCTCACTCACCTTTGATAAACGTGATGATTTAATATTAAGCGCCACTGCACCGAGCAGAATCAAAAGCAGAACCGGAACATAAAAGAAATGATACTCATATAAAACATTCAGCACGCCACCGGCATAAATTTTCTTATATTCCGGAGCATCAACGAAACCGCGAAGAAGCTCGCCGTCGGAAATGTCTCCATTCACATAGCAGAAAAATACGTATAGGAGGATATAGACCGAAGTTCCGGCCACAGCAAGATTAATCCAGGTTCTGCTCCGGGCAGTCTCAACGAACTGATTAACAAACAGCCATACCGGCACAACCGGCAGAATAAAAAACATAAGATAATAGGACAGAGCTTTGTTATAACCGAAAGCGATAACCGATGTTCCCATGGCTGTCAGGACTACCGCCTTGAATAAATTAAAGCGGCTTCTGGTAATCACAGCCTCCAGGAAATGGCATAGAGCTGGAATAAACAGTATCCAGACATAGCCTGATGTTTTAACATCACTGTAATATATCAGCAGTCCGGAAAGCAGTATGAGAGAAATAATCTCATAGAGCCTCCGGTATTTTTCCGCCAGCATGACGTTCATAATGAATGCTGTAATCACATAGGAGAATACCAGGAACATACTGCTTCCAAAAACAGAATCGGAATGATAGCCATAGAAAACAATCATGATTGCTGAAAGTACCGGTATCAGATCCCTCCTGACATAAGCAACAGCAAGGTACAGTATTACCGGCACCGTCCAGTATACTTCACTGTTGTTTCCAAGCACCCAGACATTATCGTTATACAGACTGAAAAGACATTCCCAGATAATAAGAAGAGACGGAAGAAGGAAGTTGTATACTCTATGATGCTTAGGTTTAACCAGCAGAATAATCGATGCCGCTAGAATGGTATAACTGACGGTATTAGCAATACTTCTCCAGAATTCATCCCAGCCGTTATAGATGAAAAGGTACATGGTAAATACCGCCAGAACCACCGGAAGAATCTGTTTTTTAAACACAGCAAAGGTCATGTATCCCGCAACCGGAATCCACCAGTATAGAGGCAGCCCCTCCGGTTTTAGCGGAATAACATACTCCATAAGTGACTCCGTCTCTCTCTGCAGCACAGAGTACCCTGCCACAACCGCGGCAAGCCACATAATGAAGGTTAAGAAATTAATCAAAAATCTGTTAATAAATTCAGCATTATTTAGCACTTTTCCATAGTACGTCAGCATCCATGAACCGAATACAACAGTAAACAGCATGGTATTGACAAGTGCTCTGATGCTGTCAGTCCATCCGCTGTAGTAATTACGGTAAAGAAAAGCGGTAGCCGTAACTGTCAGCAGAACGGACAGGACATTGAGAAAACCCAGACTGTATCTGCTGGAAATAAGATAGACTGCCAGAGCCAGCGGAAACAGCACACAGATCTGCGCCAGATCCGTATGGAAAAAGTTTGTTACAGCCATCCACAGGAATACCGTCATCCCGACAGTATAACCGGTAATGACCACCGGGGTGATTTTCTTACGCAAATCCTTAACGACATTGCTGAAATAACTGAATCCGAATACTGCTGTATAAATAATCCATACTGCCGGTGCCACCAACGGATAATTTTTAAAATGATCCGACAGCAGCTCATAATTCCCGTAAAAATAATAGAAGCAGGTAGCAAGTATTACCGATACAGCCCCGAGTCCTCTTAAAAATAATTTATTGTCCTCAAGCACAGCATCTCTGTTTATAACATCCCCAACAGATGCACTGACAAAGGTTCTGCTGAATTTTTTCAGAGCAAGAATACCGCATAAACCGGCAAAAAGCCCCTGACCATAAACCCAGTTGAGATAATTTTCAATACATACGGCCAGCAGAGAAACGGCAACAAAGGAAATGCCAGTAATTATCAGACGGATATTCTTCACCCGGTGAAATACCGGTCTGTACACAAAGTAAAGCAGTGGTAGAAAAGTCAGTGAAAGTAATGTTCCGGTAAGAATATTTCCATCAAGGTTTATCCAATGTCCCGATATCATGGAACCGCTGACAAACTGACTGCTCCTGTGGGCGACAAAACTGATTATGGTTCCCACACTTACCAGCAGGAAACCGAATATACCTCCGGAAAGACTGTACACTCCCGCAAGGTTAACATCTTTATTGTTAACATATCCCGTATTATCAACAGACTTGAATTCCTGTTTGATTGAAGTCTTCCTATCTTCACTGCGTCTTTTAATTACAAGCACCGTCAAAATACCGAGAAGGAACAGGACCACCACCTTGGAAACAATAGAGAGAAATGTCCCTTCCTGAGCGGTTCCCCAGAAGTAATATATAATAAACAGTGCGGCAACAAAAAAATTAAGACCTATGCACTTTATGAACAAATCATCAAAACCGGAAACAGATTCCTGCCACATTCCTATGTGTCTGTTAATACAGTGCACCTTGGAATAATATCCGGCATCCCTGTCCTCAACGGTTCTTACCCTGTATAGATAATAAGCGAGAGACATTATTGCCGCTGTCCCGCCGATAACAGCCACCGTGAGCAGTTCCTTGTACAGATTTATAATAACTATGTGCTGCATTATGACAATCATCATGAACATTGCAGCAAGAAGCGAGCATCGCACCATATTCGATATTCTGGCCGTATTTACATCCTTCACTGCTTTGAGACAGAATATGAGACCGTACACCATGGTCAGTCCCCATATCATGACGGTTCTGTCCGGCATGAACACTCCGACGGCAATCAGCAGTACCAGAATTGTATCAATAGCCACACGTGCACAGAATCTGTTTTCCCGTTTCCGGCATGAACAGTAAAGCTTCTCGTCAGTTATCATCATGGCAGCAAATGATGCCAGCATAACCATAACTGCCGTCAAAGGGTTACTGAAAAGCTTATGTACGATGATAAGAAACGGCAGCTCGATAAAGAATAGAGTACCGGCAGTTACCGCTACATGAAAATTGAAACTCCATGAGTCTTCTGTTTTATAAACATTGTCACCATCACGATAACAGCTGATGATAAGCATTATCTTCTGCATGACAATTACTGCAACAACGAACAGCGACAGCAGGAGCATTCCACTGCCTGAAACAAAATTGATATTATATGCAACAACTGCCGTTACAATTGCAAATCCGATGCTCCCGCACGTAAAGGACCATGTACGCCTTTTTATAACACTGAATATATTTGCAGGCAGCTGGGAAAAAAGAATTAATGAGCATATGAGAATAAATGAATAATTCCCCATATGGCAGGCAAGAGGAATACTGCCAACAACACCTAACTGGGATATCAGACTGAATACCGGATGCCTTTTCAGCATCAGATGCATCAGGATAAAACTCCACAGTGTCAGAAATATCATCCATGTGACTATACCGCCGGGAATAATATCAAAATATACGTATCCCGCTGCCATGGTGACATACAGAAGGGCAAAACCGGCTGAGGAAAGAATCACCCTGCCCAAACTTAACTCTTCAATTGAAGATGACTTTTCTTTTTTTGATGCTTTAAATCCGCCGAAATAAATCATGACGCCGGAAAAAAGCAGCATGGCTAAAAACCTGCCGTATGGTCCAAAGGAGAAATTAATACTTCTGGCCACCATAATAAAGCCGATAATCATCAGTACGGCAGCTCCGATACCGGCAATCATTTTTCCGGTAATCATTTCCAGAAGATCACTTCCTGAACTCTTTGCCGGCCTGGAGTATCCGGAATAACCGGACATGGAACCGCCCGGGACATTTCCTGATGTTGAAAAACTATTACTGGAGAAACCGGTTACGGTATCATCGGATCTGTGCGGAACAGAATCACCGACTGAAGTAGCAGCTGTGATTTTATCAGAAGTCCCCCTGGTACTGTCGACTTTAAAGGTATTCTCTTCCAGCTCATTTCCATCAGTCTCATGAAGGCTGGCATTATGAGCAGAAGCATCATCAAGTATTACTTCACCGGTGGCTCCGGTTATCCCGTGAACAGCTTTTTCAGTGACACCGGTAGCAGGAGATGTACCTGCAGTTTCATGGTTAGCCGAAGGAGAAACAATCCCGGACTTTTCCGTAAGACTTTCTTTCTCTGTATTCTTAGGTGCATTCTGACGTACTCTGCTGATAATCTCATGCTTTATAGACGCAACATGCTGAATGAAATAAGGATTTATACCTTTATCCAGTGAAAAATTAGTATGAAGATTTCCGTTATGTACTGAATCTACCGATGATTCCAGTGCCTTTTCCGCCCCGGAGGAATTTACAGAGGTTCCTGCATTCCGCCCCTGAGACCACGATTCCATGAAAGCCTGAATTCTGTCATAATCATCGTCAGTCATGTTATCAGTCAGCAGTTCGTCCAGTATCCGGTGCATGCTCTCTCTTCGTGATTCACCGGCCTCATTTTTCTGATTTCCTGAAGCGTGGAAAGACTGTATTATCCCGGTATTACTGTCATTCAACGAATCTTTACTTTCATCAATCATAAGGACCTCTTTTATTCAACGAATACCATACAGAACTACAGACAGAAACATCCGGTTCTCAATAAGGCGGCTGTACCTATTTCTTAGGTGTTGTTTCTACAGTATCTCCTGCAGGATTAG
>JAEEGK010002289.1_pt1 | contig 48034 bp, 45 predicted proteins | sample 8958771 | NCBI WGS metagenome assembly JAEEGK01 (sample SAMN16246547, study PRJNA631951) | gut metagenome | biome: gut microbiome; feature: rumen; material: SC-attached | host: Bos | place: Iran: Karaj | collected 2018-10 | reverse complement strand
GCAACTGCCGACTACAACATCTACTTGCCGAAGAACAAGGGCTTGCCTATCGCCTGGATGGCTGTGCACGGCAAGAACGACGGCACCTGCCAATATAACCGCGCTCGTGACAGTGCACTCAAGCGCATCCTCAAGAACAACGGCAAGGCCGATGCAGATGGCAACTTCACCGATGCCAGCGCTGAAAAGCCGAAGGAAGTCGGTGGCAGCGGACACCTCTGCTATGATTTCACAACCGTCGACGAACGCTTCCCGGTCAAGTTCTGCAGCTGGAATGGTCAGCACCAGTGGACCGCCTTCGACAACGGCAACTGGCAGAACACCTGGGTGCCCGAAGAAGTTCACAAGTTCTTCGAACAGTTCTAAAGAGTTCCTCCATAACCAACCCAAAAACGGCCCCTGTTCCTCAACAGGGGCCGTTTACTTTTTTACACACTTGAAGAAAATTTTGTTTCACCGCGGCTTTTCATGTCATTTATATTATTTTTATATTATTTTTATGTTATTTACAATATTATAAACAATTGAATAGAAAAAAAATTATTTATGTTGTCTTTAAAACAAACTTGTATGTTACTAAATTGCGTACAAATTTTTTAAATAGGAGAACGAAGATGAAAAAAATATATCTACTTGTAACGTTAATGGCTTCTATGAGCTTTGCCACAAGGATTGGTGTTTTAATGAACTCCTCTTCTTGCGAGACCGGCGAAACCGTAGTTATCGACATGGACGTGGAAGATAGCAACAACGATACAAAAGTCGTTGATGGCAAAAAAGAAAACCTTCCGAATCCGGGAGTCTCCCTTGGCGGTCATGTCAAATTTAAGTATTGCGTACTCAATGTTTCTTCGGCCACCAAAGTTAAATTTGACTATGCCGTGTTGAGGCTTGACAAAAAATGCCCTTCTGGAACGTACCCTTTCCAACGCCATCATGATAACGAAGACTCTAATAACGCAAACGATTACAAAGGCAAAATTTACCCCAATGTCGTCAATAGTAATGCAACCTTGGAATATTGCTTTGTGCCCAAGAATCCAGAATCCAAAAAGGATTACCCCGTTGGCAAAAATTATGGGGTTTTTGCCAAACCTAAGAGCGGAGAGGCAAAAGATAACGTGGTTTACACGAAGTTTAAGGTAGATGATGATGATCGTACCTACGAGGAGTGCCATACAGTAATCGAAAAGGTAGAAAAAATGAAACAAATATGTTTTCAAGGAAAATGCGAAATGTATGGTCCCTATCTTGTAGATGAAAAAAAGGAAGTATGCCATGAAAGAAATGGTAATGAATGGAATTACTACGGTGCAAGTGAAGATATTGTTAAACGAATGAAGAGATTTGCGGATGGGGAAAGAAACACCGAGTACGGCGTAGTCAAATGGGTCAAGAACCTCAAAAAATCTGCCGCCTTTGAAGAAGCCGACGCCCCCATGGTTACGGTTGCCCCTACCGCCCCCTCCATCAAGGGCCTTGACCGCTCTGTGGTTGCCGTGGACCTCAAGTCTGCCGGTGCCCTCAAGGTGTCCATTGTGGATATCAATGGTGCCGTCATTGCCCATGTGGCCCAAGAAAACCTCCAAGCGGGATCCCACTATGTGAAGTGGAACTCTGGACTTGTTCCTAGCGGTCGCTATGTGGTGAAGGTGGAGCAGAATGGCATGGTGGACGCCAAGAGTGTTATTCTGAAGTAGACCTTCAAAAAAACGTAGAGTTCTCTTAACTCAAACAAAGACAAATCATCCATGAACATGGTGATTTGTCTTGTTATTTTAATCTTTTGACCGCATTGTGCAAAAAAACGGTCCCTGTTCCTCACCAGGGGCCGTTTACTTTTGCTTTTTCCTAATAAAAAGTTTACAATCAGTCTTTTTCGGGGGCATTAACTTATATTAACCGTTAACTAACCACGGTTGTATAGGGAGTTGGAGAGGAGAACAACATCATGAAAGGGCTGACACCCATTTTTTCCGCTGTGCTCGCAACAGCTTTTACTGCGGCATCGGCATATACCATCAGCGGCACCGTCAAGGACAATAGCGACAAGGCTGTTTCCGGCGCCGAAATCACCCTCATCAAAGAGAACAAGTCGACCACAACCGACAAGGACGGCAAGTTCACCATCCACGAAGACGAAGTTTCCCCGGGAGACTCGATTTCGCCGGGTGATTCCTCGGAACCCCTCGGGCTCCTTGCCAATGCGGCTCCGGGCTACATCAGCATCAACTCCGGAATCCTCTCGTTCTCGCAGAGCGGAAATTCCCCCGTGAACGTCAGGATTTTTGACTTGATGGGTAACCAGGTATTCAAGCAGAGCCTCTACGGTTCGGGCCAAGTGGATCTCACCTCCGGCGTAAAGGCCAAGGGCACCTACTTTGCCCAAGTCGCCGTGGGCAGCGCGAAGCAGACCATCCGCTTCACCTCGACCAGCAACTACAGCGCCACCTTCGGCGAAAGCAGCCGCGCCTTGCTCAAGGACGTGCAGAAGGGCGAAGCCCTCCGTGTAGTTGCCGAAGGTTTCGACACGCTCACCATACCGCTCGGCACGCTCGACACGACTCTCAAGATCAAGCTCACGGCAGCTGCCAACGAGCAAACCTATGCCTTTGGCTATGCCATCGGCAACGACCCCACCCCAAGTAAGGGCTGCGGCAAAGACAACACGCTCAAGAACTACTTCAAGTTCACCGGCGGCGGCATCGAGCATGAAGTCTACCTCGACCTCCCCGAGAACTACGACAAGAACAAGCCCTACCGCCTGGTGTTCGGCATGCACTGCATGGGCGGTTCCGCCCAGAACGTCGCGAAGAACGAGCATTACTACGGCTACCGCGACCAGAAGGGCGCCAAGGAGAGCACCATCTTCGTGGCACCGCACGGCTACACCGACAACATGCCCTGGCGCTGCGGTGACAACAAGGACCACCTGTTCTTCGACGAAATCCTCACCTACCTGAACGAGAACCTCTGCGTCGACACCTCGCGCGTGTTCTCCTCGGGCTTCAGTTTTGGCGCCATGTACTCGAACTCTCTCGCCCAGACATTCCAGCACAGGCTCCGCGGCGTGGTGGTATTCGCGACCGCCGACCAGGTCATCTACCTCCCGAAGAACGCAGGCAAGCCGATTGCCTGGATGGGAACCGTGGGCCTGAGCGACGGCACCTGCCCGCCAAGCATGGGACGTAGCGCCCGCGACAGAATCCTGAAGAACAACGGCCCCGAAGGCCACACCGACTGCACCGGCGAGAAGGCCACCGAATACGCCAACAACGGCGGACACGTGTGCTACGACTACAAGACGGTCGACCCGCGCTTCCCGGTGAAGTGGTGCACCTTCAACGGCGGCCACCAGTGGGATATGCGCGAGAACGGCAAGCTGTGGGCCAGCGACGTGGGCTGGGAATTCATCACGCAGTTCTAGTTTTTCCATAACCAACCCAAATAGCGGTCCCTGTTCCCCAACAGGGACCGTTTTTTTTGGCATACGGCTTTCATTTTGAAAAGAATCCTGTTTCTCGTACGAAACAGGCGTGTTTTTTTATGAAATTGGCATGGCCCGTTTTACGCAAAAAACGGCGTTTTTGAGCATATTTTAGCGTTTTGGCATGCCAAAGGCACTTTTGGCACGGCGTTCGCTTATAGGGGAGTGAACAAGAAACAATGGGCGGCGGCGAAGGCCGAACCCGCAACCAAAAGAGGTAAAATTATGATCAACGCACAGATTCTCCCGACTGCATTCTATGGTATCCAGAACTTCCTTGACAACCTTAACGCCGAAGCTGCCAAGGGCGAATGCACCTACACACCGAAGGCCGACTACTACGAGACCGAAAACGGCTTCGCATTGGAAGTCGAGCTCCCGGGCGTGAAGAAAGAAGACATGGACATCCAGGTCGAAAAGAACATCATCACCGTCAAGGCGACGCGTGTCCGCAGCAAAGACGAAAAGTTCACCTTCGAGCGCAGCTTCAGGTTGGCCGACGACATCGACACCGAGAACATCAAGGTATCGCTTGAAAACGGCATCTTGAAATTCGACTTGTCGAAGAAGGCACAGGCCGCAGCACGCAAGTTGACGATCGGCTAATCCTAAAACAAGTGTACTCCATTCATCGTTCTCCTTAGAGGGCTCCCGGTTATGCCGGGAGTTCTTTTTTTATCGTCATCCCATACGTCATGGCGGCCCACGGGAATACACGTCATGGCGGCCCACGAGCCGCCATCTAGCATTCTCTTGGATTTTCCATCGCGAATTTTGTATATTCTTCGGTGAAAAGAGATTCAGAATGTTAGATAAAGAAGTTCTAAAGACCGTCAGCCGTATTGAACTCAGTGTTCGCGGCACGCTCGACACCGTGATGACCGGCGCCTACCACAGCTCGTTCAAAGGGAACGGCATGGAGTTCAGCGAGGTCCGCGAGTACATGCCCGGCGACGACGTGCGCACCATCGACTGGAACGTGACGGCGCGTACCGGCTCCCCCTACGTGAAGAAGTTTATCGAAGAGCGCGAAATGACCATGCTCTTGATGGTCGACGCGTCCAGCTCTTCGGAATTCGGTTCCGGCAAGCAGATGAAGGGCGAAGTCATGGCGACGCTCACCGCACTGCTCGCCTTTGCCGCCATCAAGAACAACGACAAGGTCGGCCTGCTCATCTATACCGACCAGGTCGAACTGTTCATACCGCCGGAAAAAGGCCGCAAGCACGTGCTGCGGCTTATCCGTGAAATCCTCTACTTCAAGCCGCAGCACCACGGCACGAATACGCAGGTGGCGCTCGAGTACGCCGGTAAGATTCTGAACCGTCGTGCCGTGGTCGTGGTGATGAGCGACTTCTTGGACGAAGGTTTCGAGAACGCCTTCAAGATTCTTCGCAAGCGCCACGACGTGCTTGCGGTCTCCGTGGTGGACCCGCGTGAAATGGAACTCCCGCCCGCAGGCCTCGTGGAACTAGAAGACCCCGAAACCGGCGAGACGCTCTTGATCGATACAGGCGATGCGGCATTCCGCGAGGCGTTCGCCCGCGAGGCAAAGCGCCAGGGCAAGGCGACCAAGGAGCTGTTCCAGCGCATGTCTATTGACTTCGTGCGCATCGAGACGCACGATGACTTCAAGGAAACGGTGGCCCCGCTTATCGAGCACTTTAGGCGCCGCGCGAAAGCAGCAAGGATGTAATTTCTTTCTTCACGAATTCCAAATCGCTGTTCGTGAGAATAGGAATCAACGCATTAATTTCTTCGACGGGCTTGTCCCACCACTTGAATTTCAAAAGGAGCGAAGTCAGTTCGCCATCAAAGCGGTAGCGGATCAACTTGACCGGGTTCCCGACGACAATCGAATAAGGTTCAACGTCGCTAGCGACAACGCTATTCGCGCCGATAATCGCGCCATCACCAATATGCACGCCAGGCAAGATTGTCGCATTCTGCCCAATCCACACATCGTTCCCGATAACGGTATCGCCCTTGAACGGCATATCGCTTGCAGCAGGTGGCTTCATGTCCCAGCCTTCAAGCGTATAGAACGGGAAAGTCGAAACGGCATTCATCTGGTGGTTCGCGCCATTCATCACGAACTCCACGCCTGCAGCAATCTGGCAGAACTTCCCGATGATGAGCTTGTCGCCGATAAAGTCGTAATGGTGCGTCACATGGCTTTCGAATTCCGAGTCAGCGATGTAGGTAAAATCCCCGACGATGATGTTCGGATTCTTGATAGTCGGCTTGACGTAGATTTCCTTGTCGTAGCCAGCGACTGGATGAATCGTATTTGGATTGGGGATTTGGACGCTCATGCTTTAAATATATATCAAACTGTCGCGGGGCGGTAGCCGAGCAACTTCATACTATAAAGCGCAGTGCCTTTGCTGATGCTACGCACGCCGGTGGCGTAACCAAAAATCTTGCGGAGCGGGATGTCGGCCTTCAAGAAGTGCGTCTTGCCGTCGCCACCGATTTCTTTCACCTTGCCGTCACGGGCCTGGATGTCACCAGTCACGAGGCCCGCAAAGTTTACGGGGCATTCCAGCGAAAGTTCCATAATGGGCTCGTAGAGTTGCACATCGGCAGGTTTAATCAGTTTGGTCACGGCATCGGCGCATGCCTTCTTGATCATGGGCGGGAGCGCCCCCTCGGTCCAGGTGAATTCATGCACCTCAAAACGCACGCCCACCAATGCTCCCTTGCCGAGTACGCCAATTTCAGTTGATTCCAACAGCGCAGAACGCACACCCGCCAAAATCTCGCGGGGAGCGGTTTCCAGAAATTCCGCGGACAAGCGGATATCATGCGCGTCACCTTCGAGCGGCATCGCCGAAAGCTTTATCGAAATCTTGTGCGGCCCGAGCTGGAATGTATTTTCGACCGGGCCCACGTTATGGCACAGGCGTTCTTGCCAGCGCACCTCAGGGCTGCCAGCCTTGACTTCACAACCGAATTCACGCTTTAAACGAGCAAGCAACACATCGAGTTGTACTTCGCCCACGGTATGCAGGTACCAGAATCCGCCATCGTCTTTTTGCACGCGGAAAGAGGGATCCATGCGGGCGAGCGTATTCAGGCTCTTTTCCACATGATGGTAATCGTCGGAGCCCAGGCATTCCACGCGGGTCTGGAGAAGAGGACGGTAGTTGTCGCGGATGGAGGTGTCAGGGTGCAGCGGGTCTGGATTCTTCGACTCCGCTACGCTCCTCTCAGGATGACGCTGTCCATCTAAATAAATAATCTGTCCAAGTTCCGTTTCGAACGGGGTTCGCATCGCATAAATGTCGCCAGCGCGAATCTCGTCTACCGGAATAAGCAGGTTCGCCTTGAGGCGTGAGAACTCGAAGCCCGCGGGCCACTCCTTGCGCTCCATGTCCGTGTGGCTGCGGAAAAGGGAAATCTCGCCCACGCCCTTAAAGTGCCGCAAGCGAATCACCTGGCCAAGCTCGTTGATGCCGAACCTGGGAACCTCGGGCAAAAAGAACGAAAGCGCGGTGATAAGGCTACGCACACCGAACCCTTCGAGCGCGGAACCCGCATAGCAAAGCGCGTAGTCATCGCTCTTCACGAGCTTCCTTAAACCGCGCAAAAGAATCTTGGGCGCAACTGCCTTCCCTTCCATCGCGAGCTTCAAGATTTCGTCGTCAAAGTTGCTGGCGAACTCGCAAGCCTCGGTATAGTGCTTCTGGAGTTCGCGGGAACCATCCCAGCCGTCTTCCACGTTCCAGCCTTCGTCAACCGCCTCTTCGCCCGTATCGGAATGCACGAGGCGGCTCTGGCTCAATACGTCGAGCACCGCCGACATCTTGCCGCCCTCGAACTGCGGGAGCGTCATGAGCACCGGGCGCACGCCAAGCTGTTCCTCGATATTGATAAGCGTATCGTCGAGCACGTAGTCGGGATTGTCAAGCTTGTTCACGAACAGAATCGTGGGGACTCCCGCCTCGCGCAACTTGCGGAACGCGGCGACCGTCTGGGTTTCCACGCCACTCGCGGCGCTCACCACGAGTACGGCACCTTCGACCGCCGTAAGCGCCATGTCCACCTCGGCACCAAAGTCCACGTGCCCCGGCGTATCGATAAAATTAAACCAGGTATTCTTCCACTCAAAGTGCGCAACACCGCTCTCGATGGTAATGCCCCTTTCCTTTTCTTCGGGCATGTAGTCCATCGTCGCAAGGCCTTCTTCCACCTTGCCCGGGCGCCTCACCTCGCCCGCCGTAAACAAGATGCGTTCGGAAAGAGTCGTCTTTCCGGCATCCACGTGGGCCAAGATGGCGATGTTGCGAATCGGCTGGTGCATATCTATTTTTTCAGTTGGGCCTCGAGCACCTCGACGCGGGCCGCCAAGTTCGCACAAAGCTTTTCGAGTTTTTCCAGGCGGGCATCATGCTCGCGGTCTTTTTCGGACTGGCGGTGCAGTTCGTCGTCCTGCAGTTCGTTTACGGAGTCCACGGAATTCAAGCGGAAGTCGTGTTCTGCATCCTTGGCGGCCTGGGCCTTGATCTTGAAATCCTGTTCACGGCCCTTGGAATAAAGGGCGTCTATGCGGACATCGTGTTCGTAGTCCTTTTCCTTCTGCATGTCCAGGCGGGCATCGTGTTCCTTGTCTTTGCGCTGGAGTTCGCGGATACGTTCTTCGTCAAGATTCATAACCACCTCGGATAAAAGGGACCTATCCGTAATTTAGCAAAAGCCGAGCCTCCGGAGAAGCCGCACTACTTGGCATTCCGCACGCAACGCACGGAGAATGCGAAAATTTTCGCCCTGGAGGTAAAGCCGAAAGCCATTGACTTGTTCGTAAGGTACCACACGCGGGCATCGCCCTGCCCGATTCCTTCCAGCGCATCGTCGGCACTCCAGAAAAACGCGAATTTTGCGAGGTTCCCGTACGTACCGTCGTCAAAGCGGTTGCCGGCAGGCATCGCAGAAAACTTGAGCGTATCGTTCCCGTTCGTCTCGCCCTTCCAGCCGTAATCTGTCTTGATAAGGTACCCTGCATTAAAGTCGGCGCCGGCGGCAGTCCAGAGGCTCTCGAAATCGGCTTGGGCGGGCAGGCGGAACCCGGCAGGGCATGCCTTCTGGGCGGCATCCCATGTGTACAGGCGTCCATAGGCCATGCAATTATTCTCGTCGTCATCTAGGCAGTAGCTGCCTTCGCTTTTGAAATTCAGGTTGTCGCCGAACCATTCGCGGTCCGCGATTTTCACAAGTCGGTATTTCTGCTTGTCACGCGAATCCTTGAACTCGGCGCTTTTTGCCGCCACCTTAGTGGCCTTCGGCGCAGCCTTCGCCGCAAACGAACCCGTACAGATAAGCATCACAGCAAAAAAAATCAAACGCAACATATCACCTCCGATAATTCGCCCGGAACCGGTTGACCCTTTCCCAGATACCGAACTCGTGCTTATTGTCCTTTTCTTCGATAAACGTATAACTCGCCATGCCAAAACCGAACTGCAGCGAAAGCGCGAGGGTATACCCGTGCTCGCCCCCAAGCATTCTTTGCGAGTCATTCAAGATGTATTCGGACTTGATACGCACATCCTTTATAAAGGAATTCTTTACGCCTTTCTCCGAATCGAAGAAGAGGTACGTAATCGCCGCACCGACGCCCAAATCTACCGACGAAAGCGTTTTAAAAGTCGAATCCTTCGTCGCATATTCCGCCACATTCACAACTCCATACAATTCCAGATCGCCATGCCTATGAATGAAAGGCCTAATCCCCAAAGTCGCCATAAGCGAAGCATCTCCAGTCAAACTCCTATCGTACACCTCGCCGTCGTACTTTATCGTTTCCTTGCCATCAACCTGGCCATAGATGGAGACGCCCATACCGAGACACCCGTAGAGTAGGCACCCCTCAACATCCATTTCGCCGCCCACGGAGGCGGGGCCGATAACTTTCCGTATGGAACCGTCGTAGACATTCACCCTGGGGCCGATATGTACACGGAATCCAACGCGGTTGTCGGGAATCTTCCCCGCCGAATTGATGAAGGGTTGCTGCGCCATATTTATCAAACGGATTTTCTCGGGCGAAGAACTCACCCTATCGAAGAACTCGTCCGAAAAGACATACGGATACAAACGGTATGCAATCAGGAGTTCCAGCGAATCGTTCACGCTGTTGTCCGTCGCACCGTCACGCAATTTCTTTTCATACCGGTAGACAGTCGAATCCGCCAGAAATCCGGAATCAAGAAGGGAGACATGCGCGTATTCCGCATCGGAGAGCGGCATATATCCATAATGCTTTTCCAGCTCCCGCGCCAAGTCCAGGTATATCCGCAGCGAATCGTACTTGCCGTCGGTAAGGGCGTGGGCAATGCCGGAACGCACGGGAGTCTTTATGGGCGACGGTTCTATAAACTTCCTTGTCTGATAAAGATTGAGCTTCAGTTTGTCAGGAGACCCGCCAAGATCCTGTTCAGATAATCCGTCCGTATAGCCGAAAGGTGCAAGCGGGTCATCTTTGTATGCGTAGGGTTTCAGCAAAAACACACGTGCAGAAGAATCCGGAACGGACGGGGCACCCAGTTCCACAATTTTTCTCTCTTCTTCGCTTACAAAGAGTCCTTCACGTTCAACATACGACAACCTATAGACGGAATCCTTGGGTGGAGCGACCCACTTTCCGGAAGTCTTGTCGTAAATCTTGAGAACCTTGATTTCTGCCTCGACATAATCTGCGGGGTTATATCTCGCAAAGAAGTAACGATACAGTATAATCCTTTCGTTTTCCGGCAATACGTCCGAATTCAACATGCGATCTTGATGCTTGGCGTTTGCAGACGACAGGGAGACATCACACCACTCGGGTTCAAAACGGATCCCCCAATCCTTTTTCATCAAAACCAGCTTTCCATACACAAAGCTTTCACGCCACGATGTGTCCGGCGTCGCGGCTTTCGCAGAGTCCGGCGACGCAGCAGAATCCGACTTCGCAGGGAATCGCGGGACAGGATTTTTCTCGTAGAGTTCCCTGTACTTGGCATAATACCTGACAGCATTTTTCGTTTCGCCCTTCCACATTTCGGCAAGCGCGAATCCCATGTATATATGCGGGTTCAGCGAATCTAGCAGCCACGCCTTATTGAAAGGTTCTACTGCAAAAGTGTAGGAACGCTCCGCAATCTTATCGAAGCCTTCCTTGATATAATTGCTTACGTCTTTTTCTGACGAGTCCGCCCACTTGAGTTTTTTCCGGTCATATTTGTAGATGCTGTCGGCTTCAACTTCCGCCCACGTCTTTTCACTGCGGCCGTACTCTGGAAGTTCTCTACTTGGAGGATGGTAGGCGCAACCCCCTAAAATAAGGAGGCCTAGGGCACACGAAATTGCAGGCAAGTTCATGCGTAAAATTTAAAAATTTTCCGCGCCGGCATCCGGTATCACGGCATCCGGGTCTTCCAGAGTCAACTCTTTCTCGACCGCGTCCTGCTTGCGTTCCGCCGTGGCATCGAGCGCTTCCGCATGCCCACGCAACGCCGCAAACGGATGGAAAATCTTCGCGCGGTCTTCCACGTTCATACGCGGATGCTTCATGAGGAAGTTCCAGTCATCGCGCGGGTACGGCAAATTTATTATGTCTTTATAATCATCAACCATCAATTATCCATTATCAATCATCAATTAGGCTCGATGGCCCCCTATCTGTCCGTTCCTCTCGATGGTGGTGGCGCCTTCCTGCAAGTCCATGCCCTTCACGATGGCATTCTTGCCAAAACGTTTCTTGATGAGGAGTTCCGCCTTCAGGCGCTTTTTTTCGCGTTGCTGTTTCTGCACGTCGGTAAACAAGTCGTACTGTTCGTAACTTGCATCCACGATGTCTGTCGCCACGAGGTTCAGGCGACGCACCGTCAATTTCGGGTTCACGATGCGGTCGTAAAGCTTCATCACCGCTTCTGCCATCACCGCCTGCGAACTCGTGTAGTAACCGATGTTCGCCGTTCCGTGCGCAGGCTTCGGCACCGTCCTTCCATAATAATCCTGCATGGTTTCACCGTAATAGTTTCCCTTGTCCACGTTCTCGCGGTCGTAACCGACGGTAAGCACCATGGCATTCGTCACCAGGTCGTGCGACACCAGCGTCATCGATACGGTATCGACCATCTCGCGCAACACGAGGCGCGCCTTCTCGAAGCTGTACGGGTCTTGCAGTACCTGGCCCTCGCCCGTACTCTGGCTGCGTGGTTTCGCCTTCTTGATATCGGCGATGGTGCAAGGCTCGTAACCCCACGCATGGTCAATCAGTAGTTCCGCATTCACGCCAAAAAGCTTGTACAGGCCCTCGGGATTCTTGACGCTCACACGCGCGATGTCACCCATCGTGTGGATACCGCGGCCGCCGTTCAGGTAGCATTTTTCCAGTCGCTCCGCAATACCGCGGCCCACCTGCCAAAAACTCGTAATCGGGCGGTGCGACCACAGTTGCCTGCGATAACTCATCTCGTCGAGTTCCGCGATGCGCACGCCGTCTTCGTCGGCATCCACATGCTTCGCCATGATATCCATCGCAACCTTGCACAGGTAAAGGTTCGTGCCGATTCCGCCTGTCGCCGTAATTCCCGTAGTCGTGAACACATCCTGGATAATCGTCTTCACCAGTTCACGCGCTGACTTCTTATACAATTTCAGGTACCGTGTCAAGTCCAAAAAGCATTCGTCTATGGAATAGGCGTGGATATCGTCGGCACTGACGTATTTCAGATAAACGTTGTAGACCTTCGTGGAATACTCCACGTATTTAGCCATCTGAGGCTTGGCGATAATGAATTCGATGGTTTCGCCCGTACGGCGCTTGACTTCGCGCACCTTCTGGTTCACCTCGAAAAGGCGGGCACGGCCCGGAATCCCGTAGGCCTTGAGCGCGGGCGTCACCGCAAGGCAAATCGTCTTCTCGGTACGGCTCTCGTCGGCCACCACAAGCTTTGCCTTGAGCGGGTCCAAACCGCGAAGGATGCATTCCACCGAGGCAAAGAACGACTTCAAGTCTATGGCAGCAAAAGTCCGGGAGTCCATGATGATGAAATATAGGAAGAGACTGCCGGAACAGCGGTTAGCCGATTTCCGTAAAGCGGTCCACGACCGTGCCGTCGGCGAGCGTCACCTTGCTTTCGAAATCTTCGCGGTCACGCACCCAGAGCGTTCCCTTCGGGTGGTCGGGAGTCTCGTACTCGCTGCGGTAAACCACGAGCGGCTTGACCGATTCGCAGTCAAGCGCGTCAGCAGTGACGACGGTATAGACCATCGTCTCTTTTTTATAATGGCGGTACTTGTGACCGGTTATTGCCTTCGACACTTTACTTCTCCAGGAACTTTATCAACTCCGGCATGATCGCGGTCGCGTCCTTTACGCCGAGGTCATAAAGCCTCGCGAGTTTAGACTTGTCTTTCTCGAGACGCGCGACATTCAGCTGCGCACTGGGGCGGATTCGGAACGTAGTCCCGCGCTTGCACCATTCGTCAAGCGTTTTCAAGCACTGGTTGTAACGGATATGGCGGTTCTTCGAGGCCTCGACAAACTTCGGATACTTGCGATAGATTAGCCTGAACAGGGGAATCAGCGAATTCGGCCCCTTGACATAACCCTCGGGGCGCGTCACGATGACGACCTGTTTTTCGAAGCCCTTCTTCGCCATAATTTCGAACGGGATGCTGTCGGCGGTACCGCCGTCCACAAGCTTCATGCCGTCGACTTCCACGATATGGCTCAGCAGCGGGAGCGATGCCGAGGCACGGATCCTGTCCATGCCTTCGGGCGTGTCGAGTTCGCGGGTCAGCAAGTAGGCGCCCTCGCCCGTTTCCAGATTCGTTGCAGTGGCATAGAAATCGGACTGAGCGGCGTTCTCGCGGAACTTCTCGAAATCGAACGGATCTATCACGTAGGGAATCTGCCTGTAACAGTAATCGACTTCAAAGAAATCGCCGGTGCGGATGAGGTTGCCCCATCCCATGTAGCGCTTGCTCGCCGAATGGATAACATCGACACGCCTGTTCCTATCGCGCTGTTCGGAGAGGTAGTTGCACAGGTGCGTGGCGCCCGCCGACGTTCCTGCATAACCACCGAACTTGAGTCCATTATCGAGCATCACGTCGAGCACGCCCGACAGGTAGGCACCGAGCATTCCGCCGCCTTCAAGCACGAGAGCCGTATTCTTGTACATCGTCATCGGGCATTCTCCATAAGCCACTGGAAATCTTCTGGGTGCGACACAAACTTTTCGGGGTGCAGTTTGTGCTTCGCGAAAAATTCCTCGCGGGTCATCCATACAAAATCATCGACTTCGCCGGGTTGCGGCACGAGGGATGCAGCCTCCTCGTCCGTGAGGGTCGTCCTGTAAACGTCGTAGTATTCGTTGTCAAGGTAGCTGCCGCCGTTCAACACACTCTCGTGTGTTGCCTCGAATAAGTATTCGAGGTCGCGCGAACTCTTTCGCACGCCCAGTTCCTCGCGCAGTTCGCGCACGGCGGCGTTCACGCTTGTATCGCCGGCGGAGATGTGCCCCGCACAGCTCGTGTCCAAGAGTCCGGGATTGTTCTCCTTCACGCGAGCGCGCAGCTGGAAAAGGATTCGCCCCTTGCTGTCGAACGCCCAGATGTGTACCGTGCGGTGCCACAGGCCTTCCGCATGCACGCGCGTACGCCCGCAGGAATAACCCGCGGGGGTTCCGTCGGCGTTCAGGATGTCAATCTGTTCTTCTGCCATATGGTATAAGATAACAAATGAATATTGCAAGGGACCATGCCCTGCATGGCAACTTTACTATAATTCTAGCATGGCTTTCAGCGAAAACAACATCGAAAGGCTCTTGGAACAGGCGGAAGCCGCCAGAGTATTCAACAAGGCCGTCGCCGGATTCATCTTGCCCGACGGCTCCACGCGAATCATCCCGTTCAACACGCCCGAGAACACCGTTTTCGATATCGCAAGCCTCACGAAGGTCTGCCCCACGTCTACCCTCGCGCTAAGCTACATCCTCGAAGACAAACTCTCCGTAGACGCGAAGGTCATCGACTACATCCCAGAGTTACAGACAAACTACCGCGAAGACGTCCGCATATTCCACCTGCTCACGCACAGCCTGGATTACCGCGTGCCGATGAAGACTCTACGCACGCTCCCGCCCGAAGGCATCCTCGATGCGCTATTCACGTACCAGTTCGAGAAGGCTCCCGGCGCCGACTTCAACTACGGGAACCCCGCCAGCGTACTCCTCGGAATCATCTTGCAGCGCCTTACGGGCAAGGACTTGCAACAGCAGGGACGCGAGCGCTTTTTTGAACCGCTCGGCATGACGCGCAGCGGCTGGGACCCGCTCACGCGCGACTGGAACCCCATCCCGCCCAATGAAATTTCCCCGACCGAAATCTGCGAGTTCCGCGGGCGCGAGATCTGCGGTGAAATCCACGACGAGAGCGCCTGGGTACTGCGCAAGCTCTACCCCGTCGGAAGTGCCGGCATGTTCAGCTGCGTACCCGACCTGCTCAAGTTCGTGAAGATGGTCCTGAACGACGGCACTGCTGTCAATGATGCCGGCGAAAAAATCCGCGTAGCCCCCGCGGGCATCCTGGAACTCGTCAGCAACAACGCATTCACGCGGGAAGACTCCGCGCGGTTCATGCCGGAGGGCAGTTCGGCAGCAAACGCCGCGTCCGCCTGCACGGCACTCGGCTGGGAGTTGAACAGCGAAAAGTTCATGGGCACGCGCGTGTCGTCGCACGCCTTCGGCAAAACGGGCTTCACCGGAGCAAGCATCGTCGCCGACCCAAGCAAGGGCGCCGCCGTCGTGCTGCTCAGCAACTTCACGTACCCGCACCGCGAAAAAAACGCGGACCGCATCCATGCGTTCCGCGCTATTCTCTCTGATACTTTCTTCGGTTCTATCTAGCGGCCGGCGTTCTTCTTCTGGAGTTCGCGGCGCTGTTCTTCGGCGAACAAGCGTGCCATTTCGATACGGTTGTTCTCCTGTTCCTTCTTCTTCGTCTCTTCCTTGCAGTTCACGCACTTGGTCGCGGTCGGCACCGCAAGGAGGCGGGCCTTCGGGATAAGCTGCTTGCAGACCTTGCACACGCCGAATGTTCCCTTGCGGATACGCTGCAGGGCCTCTTCGAGGTAAACCAGGTACTTGCCTTCGCGGGCGGCCAGGGAGAAGGTCGTCTCGAGGGCGTTGTAGTCAGTCGCGGAATCGGCGCTGTCGGAGTCGCCGCCGTCACCGGCCTGGCTCTTTTGACCGTGGAACGCGTTGGCCTTTTCGGATTCGCTCTGGGCAGTCACCAACTGGCGACGCTTCTCTATAAGCATCTCCTCGAAAAACTTGAGATCGGCATCGCTCATTTTCGCAGGTTTCTTTTCAGCCATAGTACGCTCCTTTTAGTTACGAGTCCACAATATCTGTGTTAAACTATCTTTTTTTCACAAAAAAAACATGTAATATTAAAAAATATCTACGTTCAGCCGGAGCCCGCGCTTTTTGATATCGGTTATAAGGGCATCCGTATCCTTCAAAAGTGCGTCAATTTCGCCAATTACGCGACCTTTGCCCGAAACAATCAGCCCGACCGTGTTGTCTCGCTGTTCCAACTTGGACGAAATCTTGTCCATTTCGACCTTCAGCTTATCCAAGCTTGCCGCCAGCGAATCCACCCTCTCCACCGACTGTTCCGCCTTCTTGAGCGTGGCGTCGGACTGGTTCGGGATGGTTTCGGCAATCGCCTTGGCCTTTTCCAGGGCCGCCCTGCCCCTTTCGAGCGCGGCATTGACCTCGGCTTCGCTCTCGTCGGCCATGGAGCGGGTCGCATCCATAATCTTCCCGCCCTTCCTTACGATGCGGTCAATCCTCTTGCCCGCGCTTCCCACGGTAAAGGAATCCTTGACCGCGGTTATCTGAATCTTGATATCTTCAAGATGCCTGAGCGCCGTGAACAAATCTTTCGAGATGTCCGAAGTCCCGTTGTCGAAAATACCGTTGACCGTATCGCCGTCGGCAATGTAGTCCTGGGAATCCCCGCTAATCACGCTCATCTCGCGTTCGCCCATAAGGCCCGACATAATCAGGCGGAACTCGGAATTCCTTGGAATCTTAGTAGTGGCCAAGACCTCGGCAGTCACGTACACGGCATCGTCGGTGAGCTCCACCTTCAGGATTTGCCCCCTGGTAATGCCCTGCACGCCCACGCGGTTCCCCGGAGACAGCGTACCGATAGACTCGTAACGCACCACGAACACGTAGCGCTGGTGATACGGGCTAGACGGATGCAGCAGGTACCACGCCGCGCTGCATCCGAACAGGAGCGTCACCGCCACGATGAACGGGAAGGTGTTCGACTTTATCTTTTCTAGAATCTGGTTCATGCTACTCGTAAGGATCCCATTGCTGGGGATTCATATCCAACAGGTCGTCCAAATACTTTCCCTTCGCCTTTTCCTTGATCTTCTGCATCAGGCTCTCGTTGAAGTCGGCGGCCACGTTCTGGCCGTTCAGCTTCATCAGGGAGTTCATCGCGATGACTTCGCTAATCACGGTAAGGTTCTTGCCGGGAGCCACCGGGATGACGATTTTCGGGATAGACACGCCCATCACGATTTCTTCCCTCTCGTTGAGGCCGGTGCGGTCGTAAGAGACATCGCGGCTCCACTGCTGGAGTTCCACGATCACTTCGATCTTTTTCACCTTGCGGATGGCGTGGATACCGAACATGGAACGGATATCGATGATGCCCACTCCGCGGATTTCCATGTGGTGCCTAATGAGCGGGTCGGGGCGCCCGATAATGATGTTGCCCACGTGGCTTATGTGCACCACGTCGTCGGCCACCATGCGATGCCCGCTTTCCACGAGGTCCAAGACACATTCCGACTTGCCCACGTTGCTGTCGCCCACAAAGAGCATACCCACACCGTAAACGTCCACGAGGCTTCCGTGAACCACGGCGTGCGGGGCAAAGAATTCTTCCAAGATTCGCTGCGCCACCTTGTTGAACTCATAGGTATGCAGCGTCGTGGAGAACAGCGGGATATGCAGCTTGGCGCACATCTCCTGCAGTTCCGGGTGCGGCATTTGCGCATGTGTCACCACCCACATCGGGGCGTGGAACACCGACAGGCGCTCAAAAATCTCTTGGCGTCCTTCGTGGCCTAGCGATTCCAGGTAATTCCATTCGGTATGGCCAACCACCTGAATCTGCTGGGAACTGTACACCTTGGTATAGCCCGCCATGGCAAGGCCGGGGCGATGGATACCGCTCTCGGCAATATCCGTTTCCAAATCCGTTTCGGGAGAATGGAGCTCCAGCTGGAGATCCTTCCCGTAATGGAAAAAAAAGTCTCGCACCGAGAGTTTTTCTCGGTGCAAAACTTTTATATCTCTCATTCTTGATTCAGCCATTATACAAGATTGGATGTCGGCTGTGCACGATGGTCGTTCTGCTTGTCGTTGGCCTTCTTCAACTGGACCTTGATTCGTTCAAGCGTCACGTCGACAGCCTTGCCCATGTTCTCTTCGTCGGCAGAGGCGACAATGGTGTTGCCCGTGATGCTGACAGAGATTTCGCAGTGGCGCAGGTGTTCAACTTCGTGATCGAGAATTACAGAGGCTCCGGTGATGTTCGGGTAGAATTTGGCCAATTTATCCATTTCTTCCTGGATACGGTCCTGAAGGCCGGCAGATGCATTGAAGTGACGAGCAGAAAACTGAATGTCCATAGTGATACCTCCGTAAATTAAGATGGCTATTTTAAGGCTTTTTGCCTTGCATCTAGAGTATATACATCTTTTTTCCCGAAAAAAGCAAGCTTTTTGTCGTTTTTTCCGGCAGATTATCGTCTTAATTGGAATATACGGCCGATTTCGGGCAAATTCAAACCTTTTTTTACACTTGTTCTAAGTCATTTACACCTGTTTTCTGTACCTGGCGGGCAAAATCTTGAGCTCTTCCTCGCGATACTTGGCCACGGTGCGGCGGGCGACCCGGATTCCCTGAGCCTGGAGGGCCTCGGATATGGCCTGGTCCGAAAGCGGCTTTTTCTTGTCCTCGGAGTCGACCAGCGCCTTGATGGCGTCCAAAATCTGCGCCGAACCCACGACCTCGTCCTGGGATTCGGGGCCCTGTTTTACACCCGAGGTAAAGAACTGCTTGAGTTCGAAAATGCCGTAGGGCGTTTCCACGTACTTGCCGTTGGTGACACGGCTAATCGTAGAGAGGTCTCGACCCACCTCGTCGGCGATGTCCTGGAGGATCATCGGCTTGAGGAAGGCGGGGCCCTTCTTGAAAAAGTCCTTCTGGTGCTTGACGATGGCGCGCATCACCTGCTCCATGGTGCTGAAGCGGTTGTCGAGCGACTTTATAAAGTCATTCGCCTTGGCCAGGTTGTTCTGGATGTACTCGCGGTCGCTCTTGCTCAAATGCTTGTCCTCAAGCATCGCGGCATACGTCTTGTTGATGCGCAGGCGCTTTTGGACCGGCGGCTTGAAACTTTCCACCTCGTAGCGGCCGTTCTTGTACACGACTCCCATGTCGGCCGCCTTCACCTGCGTGGGGCTCGCCGAAATCTGCAGGCCGGGGTGCGGGGCGAGCCTGGAGAGGCTTGCGACCGCCTGTTGCACGGACTCGGTCGGCACCGCCATGTCTTTTGCAATCTTGCCGTAGCGGAGGGCCATCAGGTCGTCAAAGTGATCTCGCAAAATCGCGATAGCCAGTTCCGGAAAATCGTCGTAGGCCATCGCCTGGATCAAGAAACTTTCTTGCAGGTTGCGGGCGCCAATGCCGCGCGGTTTAAAGCTCTGCAGCACGTGTATAGCCTCGGCCACGGGCAGGCTCGCCGACTCGAGCGGAATCTCGCCTCGCAGCACGCGCTCTATCTCCACGATAAAGCGGTCGTTGTCGGCCAGCACCTTCGTCATGGCCGTCTCGTCGGCGCTCTGCAAAAAGCCGTTCTCGTCGAGCGAATCGATGAGGTATTCCACCAGTTCGCGGAACCGCGTCTCCGTACATCCGGCCGACTTGAGCTGGTCCAGGAGTTCGCGCGTCCCGCTCCACTCGCGCAGCTGGTCCACAAGGCGGTCTTGAAGGCTCGCGTCGCGGTCTTTTTGCGGGCGGTCCCACACCTCGTCCATGTCGGGCGAAGGGCCGTTCAAATCCTTGAAGGGGGCGTCAACGTCGTTAGCGCCGTCTTCCAGGCGCTTCGCCCATTCCTCGTTCGAGGAATTCTCGTAAATGTCGTAATCCGTGTCGGCGCTGTCCTCGAGTGTACCGCGTTCAAAGTCCATCTCCTTGGCGTCATCGCGGGAATCTTGCGCAAAATCGTCGTCGCCATTCCCGGCGACATCGTCCATGGAAACTTCCTCGGGAACCTCGTCGTCCAGCTCGAGCAGCGGGTTGCTTTCCACTTCCTGCTTGATAGCCGTCTCCAGCTCCAGGGAATTCTTTTGCAAGATAGTGATGGACTGGAGCATTTGCGGCGATATGGTCTGCTCCAATCGCTGGCTCTGCCCCAGTTGCATTCCAACATCCATACCAAACCTTCCCTAATCCAAGCGGAAACTGTCACCGAGGTAAATATGACGCGCCTCGGGATCGTTCGCGAGGTATTCCGACGAACCCTCGGTAAGCACCTGGCTCTTGTACATGATGTAGGCGCGGTCGGTAATGGAGAGCGTCTCGCGAACGTTATGGTCGGTAATGAGCACGCCCATGCCGCGTTCCTTGAGTCCGGAGATGATGGACTGGATGTCGGCGACCGCGATGGGGTCGATTCCGGCAAACGGTTCGTCGAGCAAAAGGAACGACGGGTCGCTTGCGAGGGCGCGTGCGATTTCCAAGCGGCGACGTTCGCCACCGGAGCAACTCATGGACTTGGTCTTGCGGATATGCGTAATCTTGAATTCCTCGAGAAGCTGTTCCAGGCGCATCTTGCGCTCGCGGCGCTTCATGTCTTGCGTCTCGAGAATAGCCATGATGTTATCCTCGACCGAGAGCTTGCGGAAGATGGACGCTTCTTGCGGAAGGTAGCCCACACCCAGGCGGGCGCGCTTGTACATCGGCTTGTCGGTCATCTCGATATCGTCGAGGAAAATGTGCCCCGCATCCGGGCGCACCATGCCGACAATCATGTAGAACGACGTCGTCTTGCCGGCGCCGTTAGGACCGAGCAACCCGACAATCTCGCCCTGGGACACGCTGATGGACACGTCGCTCACAACCTGGCGACCGCCGTATATCTTGCGCAGTTTGTCCGTGCGGATGGTACTTACTAAAGTCTTCATTTCTTGCTCTTGTCCATATTATTGTTTTTTACGTTCCGTTTGTCAACCGCATAGGCGTCGAGTTTACGCTTTTGGGCCTGAATTAGCGAATCGGCCTTCGCTTTCGCCTTGTTGCGGCTTTCCTTTTCGAGGTCCACGTAACGCCCGCTCGCGAGGTTGGAACGTCCCAGCAGCTTGAGCGACTTCACTGCATTCTTCTGGGCGTCGAAAAGGATGTTGATGGTATCGCCCGCGGCCTCGTTCTTGCCCGAGACGGTGCGGTCCTTCTTCACATAGAAATACGTACTCTGCGCCTTGCCCGAAACCACGGCACGGTCCATCTTGCCCATCTTGAAGAACAGGTCCAGGCGGTCGCCGTCCATCAGGTTGCGGTAATCCGGGAGGTCCGTCTCGTAAAAGAATCCCTTCGCGTTGAGGTTCACGTAGAGCCGTTCAATCTTGTTGTTCGCGAACTCGCAGTACAGCGTATCGCCAAAGGCCTCGGTCACATTGCCGGGAGCGCCCTTCTTGGGGTCTTCCTGTTGCACGCCGTGAGCGTTACGAATCACGAGCGCCGACTGCAGCGACTTTCCGGTCTCGTCGAGCACCAGGAATATCGAGTCGCCCGTAAGCTGGTAGTTCTTCATCTCGCACTTAGGGTGTCCCTTCATGCTGAGCCAGTTGTTCTTGCGGTCAAAGTAGCCCGTATCGCAAGTGACCACCATGTCGCTCTGCACTACCTTCACGTCGTTGAAGGCTTCCGCAAAGGATTCCTTCTTGTTAAACACAATCCGGCGAGCCTCGATAGTCACCGTATCCACCGAGCCGTCTTTCTTCTTGTCGAACTGGTACAGCTTTGGCTTGCTCGGGATGGTGAGTATTTCCTGTTCGCGGTCGTAAATCAGGTGCTGGCCCGTCAGCATGTACGAACCCGCAGAATCGGCGGCACTCACGTCGCCTGTGGCGGTCGCCACCTGGCGCTTCTTGTTGTACATGCCGGTATTCGCCTGGATGTAGCCCGACGGGTGCGTAAAGAGGAACCCGCCATCGCACTGGACGACCTCCAGGTTCTTGTTCCAAGATGCTTTTTGCGTACGGAACTGGATGCTGTCGTGGACAAAGAACACCTTACCCTCGAGCAACAACGTACCATAGGTACGCGCGACGTTCAGCACGTCGGCATGCTTCATAATCAGGGGCGAACTCTGCGCGAAGGCGTGGCCGCAAAAGACGGACGCTAACGCAAGCAGTGCCAGCAGGTGTCGGAGAACCGGAATCATTTCTTCGTAGAATCTCCCTGGTTCATGCGCTTGCGCGCCTGCTCGCGGAGCATGTTCATGTGCTCCACCTTCTCCTTGGCCTTGCGGTTTTCTTCCATGGCCAACGAGTCGTTCGAATCCATCTTTTTCGGGGCTGCGGCAGCCGAATTGCGGCGCGGCATCAACGAGGGAGGAAGCTTACGCAACGAAGAAGACGAAGCTGCCGGAGCTGCAGGCTTGGCGGCAGACGACGAAGACGCTACCACTTGCGATGACGAAGAAACATTTTCCAAATGTACCGATTCCTTCTTGTCTTCTTCCTTGAGGCGCTTGGCCGCATCCTGGAAAATGCCGGTAACATCCGACAAAATTTTCCAGTGGTCCATCTTGGCGTCGCTCTCAAAACCCTTGCCCTGCAACACGTCGCCCTCTTCGCTCACCACGCGCACATAGCTTTCGGTACGGACCAGGTTGTCCTTCTTGTTCCAAAGGAGCGAATCGGCGCGGACGGAGGCTCCCTTCGGGGTAAGCGCGTAAACATGACCGAACGCGCTCACGTAAGTAAACTTCATGTCCATGCTGCCGGAGTCCGCACGGAGAAACGCGACGCGTTCACCGAGCGAATCGAAGATGTCGACCAGCACGGGGCGCACAAAGACGATTTCCTTGTCGGCCCAACGTTCCAGATAGGCCGTCTTGAGTTTCCAGTTGAGTACGTCCTTGTCGTAGCTGTCCAGGAGAGTCGTGTCGGTAAAGAGCATCTGCGGACGCTCCACCTGGATCCACGGCTTTTCTTCCTCGATTTCCTCGCAGGCCGAAAGCAGGAATGCCAACAGAATCAACCATATCATTCCGTACTTGCCCATCACTTTTTCCCCTTGGCAAAAAGCGAATCCATCAGGCCCTGGCTCCAAAGCGTAACAAACAGGCCTGCGACCGCGGCAATGAAAACAAGTACGTCCTGATAGAACGCGAGTTTCAGCATACCGCTGTTGATGCCGATGTACAGCGCGAGGAGTGCGACAATCCAGCCGACCTGCACCAGCAAGGATTTTTTATAAGGCCAGTAGCCCATGCGCACCAGGTAGACGTTCATCCACACGCATTGCATCAGCTGGTACGAGGCCGTCGAAAGGGCGGCACCCGCAAGGCCCATGCGCGGAATCAGCAGCGCGTTCAAGGAGAGCGCGAAGATGAGCGTGAAAATGTTCAGCTTGAGCATAAAACGGCTGTTGCCCATGCCGTTGATGACCGTTCCCGACAATCCAAAGAATCCGTTCAGCAAGTTGCCAAACAGCAAGATGCCGAGAACTTCGGGATTGATGACGAACGACTTGCCCGCAATCATCAAAATCTCGTCGGGGAACAAGACGATAAAGAAACCGATGGCCAACTGGATGAGCGTTACCAGCGCCACGCAATAGCTGTACGTTCCCTTCAAATCCTTACTGTAACGTTCCGGCTTCATGCCCGCGACAACCGGCAAAAGAATCGGCGCATAGCTGAGGCTAATGGTACGAAGGCCGTTCGAGATAGTCACCATCAATGCGTACACGCCCGCATAGCCCGGGCCGAGGAACAGGAGCACCATCCACAAGTCCATGCGCAAAAGAAGCGACACGACCACCTCGGAAAAACCGAGCGGCAAGGCATAGCGGAACAGAGTGGGGTCCAGACGGTTCTTGCTTATCCAAGGCATGTTGGGGAACTGCTTTACCGCAAGCCACACGAGAATGAGTGCGCCGATGCAGTTGGCACTCAGCAGGCCCAGGGGAAGTTCATGGTGTTCCATCCCGCAAAAATGAAGCCCGAGCGCAATAAGCGGAGCAAGCGTCGCGACAGCAAAGTCGTTCACGAATATCTTGTACTGCGGCTTGCGATTGCCTTCGGACGCACCCGAAAGCACATGGATAATGACCCACGGCAATAGCGAACCGAAGAACAGGGCATTATCGACAAGCGATAACCCCGAAAGGCTGGCCGAATACTTGTGCAGCCCGAAGAACGACGCAACGACGCCAATGCACAATATGCCAAAGGCCATAACAAGCGAACGATGCACGGATTCCGAGACGCCGTAATACGCAGGTCTACCGAGCAACCTGTTCTGCGGTATAAACCAGTGAAGCCCCTTGTCGAGTCCAAGAACCGCCACGCGGCTGAACATGAGCATCAACAACTGTACAGAAACGTATATGCCGAATTCTTCCTTGTCAAAAATTCGGGCCACCACAATCATCAATACAGGGCCGGCGACCTTGAAGATGGTCCCCAGCACGGAGAACAGCGAACTCTGCGTCAAATACTTCTTGTCTACCGAAAACTCGTCCTTGGGGCCTTCCGCCTTGGGGGCGTTCTGCCAGGGCTGCTCGCGCAGGTTGATACCAACGATGTTCCTCTTCTTGAACCGCTTCCACAGGAACGTATAGAAGAACCACTCCATGCAGAAAGACGGCAGGTGGTGATAGAGGAAACGTTCCGTGATGTTCCAGCGCACCGATTTACGGTTCGTGCGGCGGTAGCTCGTATAGCACCACAAATCCTTATGGTAACCGCGCTTGCCGTAACGCAGCATGCGGTGGATGATTTCGTGGTCCATCAAGGTGTACGGCCATATCTTGGTCGAAAAGCCACCGCACTTGAGGAACGGATCGCTACGGAAGAAGTGCCCGTAACCGCCCGAAAAACAGCGGTCCTTGAAATGGGACGCGAGCGCAAAACTCTTGTCGATAAAATTCTTCTGTTCTTCGGCGGGCCATTCCTCGTTCACGCCAAAGGCCAAGTAACAGCTATAATCAGGATGTTCGTTAAAAAGCTTCTCGGCAAGTTCCAGACTATGCGGAGGGAACCACGTGTCAGCATCTGTACATACGGTGTATTCCGTCTCGATGCGGGTGCATCCCTGTTCCAGGGCGTTCGCCTTGCCCTTGCGCGCTTCATGGAGAATCTCGTACGGCACGGGCGAATTTTCGAGAACCTTCTTCGCGACTTCCACGGAATCGTCCGTAGAATCGTTATCAATCAGAACAAGCTTCGCGGGGAGCGTAGTCTGGTGCAACAAGCTATCCAGAAGTCTCGGTAAAAAGTTCCGTTCGTTATAGAAGGGAATCAATACGGTAAAACCGGGAAGGTAGCTGTCCTTTGCCTTTATCTCCATATTCAAAAGATAGAAAATTTGAAGGCGCTAGCGCTTGAAAAGGCTACACCACTTGGAACGGTTCGCGTCCCAGGAATTGCGGTGCATGTAATCCAAGGCCCTGGACTCCTTTTCGGCAATCGTCCCCGACCGGAAATCGGCAAGGGCATGGGCCAGCGCCTCGTAGAGTTTTCCCGCGTGTTCCGCATTGTTTGCGTAATGATACGCATACAGACAATTGGCCTCGGCCTGGATATCGCGGACTCCGGCAATGTCGGGGCAAACCACTGTTTTGCCGTACGAACAGGCGAGCAAGACCGTTCCCGAATTGAGGGCGGAATCGTACGAATAGGGCGCCACCAAGAACGAGGCGGCCCGCAGGTAGGCCGAAAGAGCCGTATCGGGGACGAATTCCGGTGAAAAGAACACGTTCTTTTTGCCCGACAAACATTTCGTTAGTTTATCCAAATAGTCGTGCGGACGGACATTGCCACAAATCAGGAGTACGGCATCTTCAAAATCAAAAGCTTCCAGCAAGGTTTCGATATTCTTGTAAGGCCTAATCGCCCCGAGGAACAGCACCACCGGGACATCGGCGGCAATGCCAAAATGCGCCCGGACATCGGCGTTGGACTCGGGATACGAATCGAAGTAGTCGCCGTGCGGAACGAGTTCGACCTTGTGCAGGTACGGCTGCAGGTAAGGCAGCTCGCGGCTCCCCTCGCTCATGATGTGGATGACGGAAGAGAAGCGCAACAAGAGCGCTCGCAAGATGCGGTTGTACACGGGCACTCCGCCGTGCGGGACCGTATTGTGGATGGTCCACACAATCCGCTTGCGGGCAAAAATCACGCGAAGCAGAATGTAGTAGCGGTACAGAAACGATGCAAAAGTGAGGCTCTGGTCGAACCAGTTGAAATGGTAAACGTCTTGCCGGAACTCCTCGCCCTTCTTTTGCTTCGCGAGGTCCAGGAACCCGGAACACTCGAAACTGCCCTCGTCACGGAGGAGCCGCGCGAGATTCGCGAGAAAGTGATTCGTCGCGTTTTCGCAGGTGGGATAAAAGCAGACTTTGACCTTGTCCATAGTGTACCTACGCAAATATACATCAATTTCGCCGGACGGTCTCCCAAAAATACTACATTAACAACATGACGAAAATACCGTACGCGATGGCGATAGGCAACTGGTTGCCCTACAGCGAGACCTTCATCTACGACCAGGTGAAGCACGCTAAGAAATTCGAACCGTACGTCATCGCCCGCGGCCTGAACCCGGCCAGGGAAAACTTCCCCTACGATCACGTCACCTCGCTCGGCCCCGTCGCACGGATGCTCTACTATGCGGCACTCCCCTGCGGCAAGTTCGTAAACGTCATAAAGGAAAGCGGTTCGCGGTTCGTGCACGCGCATTTCGGCACGAACGGGGCGCTCGTCTCGGCAACCGCGAAAAAAGCCGGAGTCCCGCTCATCGTGACGCTCCACGGAGTGGATGTGGGAATCCTGCTTAACCCGCACATTCCCGTCGACTACCTCTTCTACAAGCGCACGTACAAGAGGATGTTCGAGACGGCACAGCTGTTGTTGCCCGCCTCGCAAGAGCTCGCCGACTGCCTCGTACAGCTGGGCGCCCCCGAAAGCAAGATTCATGTGCACAGGCTCGGCGTCGACACCTCGGCATTCACGCCGTTCAGGCGCCCCGAACGCCCCGCCCAGTTCCTGATGATCGGCCGCCAGGTCGAAAAGAAGGGCTTCGAATACGGCATCCGCGCCTTCGCAAAAATTGCGGGCAAGCACAAGGATTCTACGCTCACGCTTATTGGCAAGGGCCCGCTGCAGGAACAACTGCAGAGCCTCGCCGCAGAACTTGGAATTACAGACAAAGTCATTTTCAAGGGAAGCGTTGCCGCACAGCTGATGCCCGAGCTTCTCGCGAACTACGACGTACTCGTGGCACCGTGCATCGTCGCCAAAAACAACGACCGCGACTCGGGACTCATCGTGCTCAAGGAAGCGGGCGCAAGCGCCATGGCGAGCATCGGCACGTACTGCGGAGGCCTCCCCGAAATCATCGACGACGGCAAAACCGGATACCTCGTAGGCCAACGCGACGTCGACAAACTGGCGGAGGGCATGGACGCCCTCGCCAGCGACTACAATCTGCGCATGCAAATGGGCATTGCTGCCCGCGCCAAGATGGAAGCGGAATACGACACCGTCAAGCAGAACGAGAAGCTAGAAGAACTTTTTGGAAAGATCGTCTAGGGCCTTCCTGATATCGTACAGTAGGCGGTAATGGACCACCTGAGCTTCGTCCTTCTTGCCGTTCCTCAGTTGCAACAATCCGATATACTCGCCAATGGAATCCCTCCCGAAAGTCAGGTCTTCCATTTCCCAGAAACGTTCCCCGTCACGGCTGCCGATGTACCTTATGGAAATGAAGGGATGCAGCTCTCCCTTGTTGTTTAATCCCCAGAGGTCAATTTCGTCGCCTTCGCTGTCATGCAGGGCAAAGGCATGGATTCCCGTGCTCGCGTTCTTTGCGGAGTGTTTCAAGTCAAGGACATAAAAAAGGACCCCGTTGCCGGAGAATGCGCCTCCCTGCGCCACGGCGTCTTCCCATTCCTCGGGACTCAAGTCGGCATGCCGGAAATTCAGGACGTAGTGTCCAACCGCATTCAAGGTTTCCCCGTTCCGGAAATCGCGGGAATACTCGTAAACCACCTGCCTGTACGACGAATACAGGTGTCCGTTTGCCGGATTCACGGCAACCCAGGCGGCGCCCTTCTGCAAGTTCTCGGGCAAGAATCCGAACTTGACAAAATTCAGTTCCTTATCGAACACAATAATTATCGGGACGGCCTTCCTCGTAGTCAGGGGATGCCTACGCCCCGTTGTGGCAACATACAGGTAGTCCCCATAGCACGAGATGCCCCCGAAATGGCGGTAGAAACCGTCCTTCAGAAACCGGTTTACCCTGAGCAGGTGATTTTTCGCGACAACCTTATGCGTTTTCTTGGAAACCTTGAATATCTCCCACTGGTTTGTAAGGTAATAGTTTTCGTTGTCGTGGGATATCCCCTGCATCTCATCGACATTGATACCCTCGCTCCATTCGCCTTCTTCCACCAGCAATCCCACATTGAAGAACCCTTGCGGAATCCTGGTCACCAGGGGGCCATCGTAATCGTTGTCGGTCTGTGCCGTAAAGTCAATGTACATTTCACTAGGATCGGCATAAGCGTGCAACCCCAGCAAAGGCAAGATGCACAAAAAAAGGAGGAAATGTTTTATACGACAGATTATCATGTTTTCGGTATACAAGATAATCAAGCAAAAATTCGTCAGGAAAGAAAAGACCCGATTTCTTGACAGAGTGCAATTTTTTAGGGATGGATATCATTAAAAAAAAGCTCATTTTTCGAGAAAAATCCGTCTTATAGGATAGACAGGAGCCGTTTTCCTGTTCGCCATGCGGGGCCACCGCATCCATTTCACAACAATAACACTACAAATACTTTACATTTAGAACTTTTTGTTGTATATTTAGAGGTATGAGTACTGTGGTTACAAACATTCGAATAGACAAGGAGCTAAAAGCTCAAGCCACCGAACTATTCAATGACCTGGGATTGACCCTTTCCCAGGCGTTTACCGTTTTCCTGAAACAGGCCGTTTTGCACCACGGCCTTCCCTTTGCCGTCACCAGGCCCCCGTCCAAAGAACTCCTCGAAGCGATTCGGGAAGGCGAACAACTCGCCCGCGATCCCAACGCCAAAACCTACGCTTCACCCAAAGAGTTATGGGACGAGCTCGGCATATGACAGATTCATATAAATACACCATTCGAGCAACCCGCAAGTTCAAGAAGGCAGTCAAGCAAGCCGTCAAACGAGGAAAGAATTCCCAGAAGCTTAAAGACGTCGTAGACATCCTTGCCAAAGGGGATAATCTTGCAGAATCTTACAAAGACCATCCCCTCTTCGGAAACTGGGCCGGACATAGAGAATTACACATAGAACCCGACTGGTTGCTTATCTACAAAATAGAAGAAGACATCTTAATTCTTGAACTCGTAGACACAGGGTCGCACTCCGACCTATTCGGGAAATAGGATCGCGTCAGGGCATCAGCTTGTTCTTTGTCACCACGAATTCCCAGGCACGCGCAGCAGCGCGCATCTTCGCGGTTGTCTCGGCGAGAAGCTTTTCATCCACAGTGACGCTGCGTCCCGAAACGAATCCTTCGACCGGGCGAGAAACGTCCCAGTCCGCTTTCCAACTGGCGGTGCGCACGGTGGCAGGCGTAGCATCGTCCATGCCCGCGAAGAACGCGAGGGAATCGATACGGTAGGCGATTTCGCCTTGGCGGAAAGAATACACGCCGGGAAGTTTTCGTAACGGCACGACAGAAGAATCCGCAGAATCGGAAGGCTGCAGGGAATCCGCGGAATTGGGCGGAACCGCTTTCGAAATAAGCTTTGCGCCCATGAAATGGTTGGAGACGTCGAGCCCGAGGAAGTCGACAATCGACGAGGCGATGCTTCCCTGCGATACGGGACGCAGGTCCATTGTCCGTTCGGCACCCGCACCGGCGAAAATCAGCGACACCCAGGTCTCGCCTTCGTGAATCTTGCCGAGGCGTTCCGATTCCGCCGTCTGCGCGCTGTTCGGGTACGAATGGTCCCCCACCAGAATGAACAGCGTGCTATTCGCGCGCGGGCCGTTCTTCACCTCATTCATAATAATCCCGAGGGCGCTATCCATATAGGCTTCGGCACGCAGGTAGGCTGCCTCCGCATCGGCAGGGCGTTCGCCCATGTCGGCAGGCAAGTCGAACGGGATATGCATACTACGGCTCATCCAATGGAAGAACAGCGGCTTATCCTTATCGCGTTCGCGGTACATCTCCACGAAGCGACGGGCAAGCGCGACATCGTTGTCGTTTTCCGGCTTGAATTCGTTATAGTCGAACCATTTCTCTTGCCACACGAGTTCGTTGTCGAACTTGGGATCGGCACCGCAAAGCACCTGCCTATTGTAACCCGCCGCCTGCAGCACATCGCCAATCGAACGCATGCGCGTGTTGGGATAGTTGTACAGGAAAGTCGCGCGCGGATGGCTCGGCACACCCACCATGATGCCAAGGAAACCTTCGATGGACGGGTAGCCCACGCTGTGCGCATTCGGATAATAGGTACCGCTTAAAACGAGCTTGCAAAGGTTCGGGAAACGCATGCAGCTCCTGGTGCGCATGTCGCTTGTCCAACCGCGCAGGCTCTCGATATTGAAAAGGATGATATCCGGGCGCTCTTCGAGGGGGCGCGCCTTGAAAGCATCGAGGCTTGCCTTCTCCACCGCATCTGCATTCGCGGAATCGCCGCCGGCCCAATGCCAGAACGGATATTCGGCATCGGGATTGCCTCCCAGCGCAAGGATTCCTTCGCGGTAATCGGCCGGCGGCTCCAGCGACTCGAACGCATGCAAAACTTCTTCCACAAGCACGTACGGGATAGGCTTGATGCGCGGCCAGCGGCGGTGAGACGGGTTGAACCACATGTGCGACGTGCAGCCGAGAATCGCAAACACGAGAATCGCTACGACAGGCGCGACGAAAGACTTATGGAACGGACGCGCAACGGCACGCTCCAGGCGGTTCCCGCGCGAAAAGATTGCAAGACCGACGATGGCCGCGACCACCGTAAAGAAACTGAACAAGAAATGGAACGCGCCTTCCTTAAAAATACTTGCGACAAGGCCCGTATCGGAAACGGCGCCCATGTAAGTCCCGATGAACGAGAAAGAGAGACGCTGGTTCATCCAGCGCATGACTTCGTCATCGGTACCGCAGGCAAAAAGGTACACGCCCGCAAGAACGACCGAAACGATTTTTACAATGCGCAGCCCGCGGCCCCTGACAGCGAGCGAAACTGCCTGCAGGCAGAATGCCGACGCCATGATGATTCCGATATCGGCAAACATCGTGTGCCACAAAAAACGGTTCCAGTCAGCTACGAACGGCCCGCCCGTCGGGGCGTTGCACAGGTACAGCGCACAGAGCTGCACCACGCGGGCAACGACCACAATCAACGCAAAGAAGAACCAGTAGAAGCGCGACATGGCCACCTACTTCTTTGGCGGTAGCAGCAGGTTCTTGTTGATGACGTATTCCCAGGCATGGCCCGCGGCGCGCATCTTGCGGAAGGTCTCGGCGTATTTGGCGGCGGCGTTCTCGATAACCTTGCCCGTCACGAATCCTTCGGCGGGGTGAGACGTATCCCAGGTGGGCTCGAGCACGGTCTCGAAGGCGCTCACGAGCGTTGAATCCTGGATGTTCGCGATGTAGGTGACCGAGTCGGTAATCATCGTCATGTCGCCCATGCGGAACGCGAATACCGGCCTATGTTTAGACGCGGCATGGAAAACGATGGTGTAGTCTACGCCATCGAACGCAGCAGGCGGATCGAGTTCAAGGAGGCTCTCCCCGACAAAAAATTCGGTAGCCCCATAAAGGAAGATGTAATCTAGAACCGTCGGCGCAATATCCACCTGCGAAACAGGCGTCGTGACGACTTTCGGTTCGATATTCGGGCCTGCGACAATGAGCGGAACCCACGTATAACCGTCATGCACACCACCGATAAAATTCGATACGCGATGCTGTGCATTGTTCGCAAACGCATGGTCACCCACGAGCACGAACAAAGTATTGTCGGCATTCGGACCCTTGGCCACTTCGTCCATCACGATGCCCACGGCGCTATCCATATAGGCGAGCGAACGCACGTAGGCGACTTCCGGATCGCTCGGCGTGGGGCCGTATTCCTTGGGCAACGAGAACGGCACGTGGCTCGTGGTGCTCATCCAGTCGAAGAACAGCGGTTGCCCTGCAGGGCGCTTTGCGTAAAGTTCGCGGAAACGGTTCGCGATGGGGACGTCGTGCTGGTTCTCTGGCTTGTATTCCGAATAGTCGAACCACTTGGCGAACCACGGGTGCAAATTGTCAAAACTCGGTTCGGTGGCGGTGAGCACCATGCGGTAGTAACCCGCTTCGCCCAAGATTTCGGGCAGGGCACGCATGCGCGTATTCGGGTAGTCCGAAAGGAAGGTCATCTGCGGGTGCGCCCACACTCCGGCAAGGACGCCCAAGAAGCCTTCGATGGAGGGGTAGCCCACGCTGTGCGCGTTCGGGAAATAGAGACCGCTCTTCGCGAGCTTGCAGATGTTCGGGAGCTTTTCGCATGTCGCGGGGACGCGGATGTCGCCGGTCCAGCCGCGGAACGTTTCTATCACGAAGAAGATGATATCGGGTTTGCGGTCGCCCCTTGCCTTGAATTGCTCAATATCGTGCTGACGGTATTCTTCGCATTCGCTTGCAGATGCGGTACATTCCACGAACGGATAATCTGCAAGGGGAAACCCGCCGAGCAACTCTATGCCCTCGGCATAGTCGCCGCGCTTTTCGGCTTCCGTGAGCTTGTACTTGATTTCGTCTACCAGCCGGAAAGCGACCGGCGCGATGCGCTTCCAGCGCATGTTGCTCGGCGCGAACCAGTTCTTCGACGTGAGTCCCGTAATCGCGAGCGCAAGCGCAATCCCGAGGCAGATCCAGTTCCTGACCGCCGCGCGGTTCTTTACCGCAACAACCGTCTCCTCGCTCCACTTCGCGAACATCTTCCTATAAAGAAACACCGTCCCGACAATTCCCGCAATCACGATGAACGTCGTGAGCAGAAAGTGCCATGCACCGCCCAAAAACACGCGGCCCACCAGGCCCATGTCCGATGCGGCAAGCGCGTATGTGGTAATGAACGAAAGCGAAAGGTGCTGACCCATCCAGCGCATAATCTCGTCGTCGGTCCCGGCAGTTACCATGTAGGCGATTCCGAGAGCGAGGAAAACGACGCCTGCGACTTTCCGCGCTTTCCCGCGCAACAGCGTGCAGAAGAGCCCGCCCGCAAAGGCAAGCGTCATCGCGACACCGGCTTCAATTACCAGCGTATGGGGGAAAAATCTATACCAGCGGTCCACAATCGGGCCGCCCGTAGGCGCGTCCGTAAAGTACAAAACACAAAGGAGCACCAGGCGGGTGCCCCAAAGCGTCAATCCGTACCAAAACCAATAGAAGTTTCTCATTTCCCCCTACGCGGATTCAAGTTAACCTTCGCGGCCGAGCATGAAGGCCTTCTTGTTGCCTTCATGGAACTTTTCGGCGAAGAGCTTGTTCAGGGCGACCGTCCACTGGTCCACCGTGAAGTCGAAATGCTTGCTGAGCTTGCCGAGCATCGCGACGTTCAGGGCCTTCACGTTCTCGAGCTTCGAGACATCGATGTTGGCCGGAGTGAGAAGCACGCCGCCCTGCTTGAGGAAAGCCTCGTTCACCACGACCTGCGTCTCGTCGAATACCACCAGGTAGTCGGCTTCGCCCGTCGGGATCATCGGGGACTGGACTTCTTCGCCCTTCGCGAAGCGGACGTCGCTTGCGATGGAACCGCCACGCTGGCTCATGCCGTGCACTTCGGCCTTCTTCACGTCGTAACCCTGTTCGAACACGAGTTCCGCCATCACGTCGCTCGCCTTGATAACGCCTGTGCCACCGAGGCCGGCAAATTTCACGTTAACTACGCTCATAAAAACTTCTCCTTAAAAGTTGCCGTTCTTTTTAGCAGCGGCTTCGGACTCGGCGAGAGCCTTTTCAGCCTTTTCCTTGTTGACCTTGTCCCAGGCGAGGATGCTCTTGAGAGCGAGAATGCAGGGGCTCTTCGCCACGATGAGCGTGAGCTCGTCCTTCTCGAGCGCTTCTTTGACGAGGCGCTTGAATTCCTCGGGTTCCTTGACCTGGTTCACTTCATAGACGTTGTCGAAACCGGCAGTCTTCGCGATGGCGCCGTAGTCCAGCTTGTAGGCCGGGCTGTGGTCGAGGTGACGGCCCGTACCCGGGTGTTCCTGCTGGCCCGTCATGGCAGTGATGCTGTTGTCGAGAATGACGACCACATGGCCGGTGTCGGGGCGGTTGTAGCCCGCTTCCACGAGGCCCGTGATGCCGCTGTGCACGAAGGTGGAGTCGCCAATCACGGAGACGACCTTCTTGGCCTGTTCGCGCGGGAGCACGTTACGGAGGCCGATGCCCATGCCGATAGCGGCACCCATGTCAATCATGTAGTCCATCGCGCTGATGGGCGGAAGAGCTGCCAGCGTGTAGCAACCGATGTCGCCGGAAACGATGCAGTCGAGTTCCTTGAGAACCGCGAAAGAGCTGCGGTGCGGGCAACCCGGGCAGAGCATAGGCGGCTTGCCCTTGACCGGAACCGGGTCCGGATTCCTGTCGCCAGCGATAATGCGGCGCACGCGGTTCACATCGAGTTCGCCGAAGCGGAAAATCGGGTCGAACTTGCTTTCGCACTGGATGCCTGCGGCCTTGATGTTCTCGGCGAGCCACGGGTCGTTTTCTTCAATCACGAGCAGGCGCTTGCCTTCGAACTTCTTCGCGAAATCCTTGATGAGCTGCATCGGCAGCGGGTACGTCATGCCGAGCTTGAGGATGCTTGCTTCCGGGGCGGCTTCGCGCACGTGGTGGTAGCTGATGCCGCTCGTGATAATGCCCATGTCGGCGCTGCGCATTTCCACCTTGTTCGGGCCTTCGGCCACGTTCCAGGCTTCCATCTCGTCCATCTTGGCGCGGAGCTTGCGGCCAGCCGGCTTAGAGAAACCGGGCACCATCACATGCTGGGCGATGTTGCGTTCGAAGTTCGGCACCATGGCCGGGAGTTCTTCCTTCGGCACGACGATGGACTTGGAGTGGTCCACGCGGGTCGTCATGCGGAGAATCACCGGAATCTTGAACTTTTCGCTCGTCTGCATGGCGATGCGGAAGAAGTCGTAGGCTTCCTGGGAGTTGGACGGTTCGAACATCGGGCAAACGGACGCCTTCGCGTGGTTGCGCGTGTCCTGCTCGTTCTGGGAACTGCCCTGGCCCGGGTCATCGGCAACAATCCACACCATGCCGCCATCCACGCCCGTGTAGGTCGCGGTGTAGAGCACGTCGCTAGCCACGTTGAGGCCGACCATCTTCATGGTGACCACGCTGCGGGCATGGCCAAAGGCTGCACCCAGGGCCACTTCGGCGGCGACCTTCTCGTTCGGGGCCCACTGGGCATACCCGCCGAGTTCGGAATAGTCTTCGAGGATTTCGGTAGAGGGGGTACCCGGGTAACCTGCGGCAAACTGCACGTTGCAGTGGCGCATGGAAAGCGAGATGGCCTCGTTTCCCGAAATCAGCATCTTTTTCGCATTCGGATCAAAAGCTGGCATAGCGTTCCTTTTCTAGTGTTTCAATTCGGCCCAAATGTAGAAAAAATGCAAAAACCGTAAAAGTGGCGGACATCATCCCCCATAAAAAAAAGGCCCAAATGGAGCCCTTTTTGTTTTATATTTTTACTATGACAAAATTTTACGCTAAGCAAACAACCATTCTGACCCTTGCCTTGGCCATATCCGCCTTTGCGCAGGCAAAGCCCAACGAGCAGTTTTCAGATTCCCTGAGCACGCCCAAGAATTTTGAAAACTACAACGAGTTTCAAATTAACAAATGGGGCCCGGTCACCTACAGCGGCGAAGGGAAATGCGATGTTCTGGACCTCTACCAAAGAAGCGTTTCTCAAGGCCTCGGCTACTCTACAATCGTAGACTATCATTACAAACAAATTAAAAATGAGGATAGCTATTCCTGCGAATCTTGGGGCCTGGGCCTGTCTTTTAAAGTCGTCCCCGATTCCAACAAGTACTCCGAAAATTACGAGTTGCCGGGTAACAAACGCACCCCGTTCTCGGCCCGAGGCAAGGATGCGATAAAGAAGCTTTTCAATTCCGATTCTGCATTCCTCGAGGTGGAAAGCATTACGCCGGTAACGTACCTTGCTGAAGGCGAATGCCACAAAGTCGACTTCCTGTTCAATGCCGCCAATGAACAAAGCGGTTTCCATGGTATTATTGACATTAAATCCGACGAATCCGTAATCGAAGGCAAAAACATTTGCACCTTCTGGGGACTGGCGGTCAAATACAAGCTCAGAGACGTAATCGAAAAGGTGACTGTCAAGAAACGCATCACCGAAATTGTCAAGGTTCCGCCCCTCAAGCCCGACACGGTTTTTGTCCCCAAGCCAGCACCGGCTCCCGCCGCAAAGAAATGCTGCCTCACCTGCTGCTGCGAGAATTAAGGAGGATCACATGAAAAAGTTTATAGCATTATTCGCCTGCGCTTTTGTGGCCTTCACCTTCGAAGGTTGTGCTGTCCGTTCTTTCGAGACATACGATGATTATGATTATGAAGAAGAGGAAGAACCGGTTGTCAAGCCTCAACCCAAGCCAAAGGCCAAGCAGAAGGCCCCAGTTAAGCAAACAGCCCAAGTTAAGCAGAAAACCCCAGCCAAGCTGAAACAAAATGTAGCCGCTCCAGCTAAAAAGAAAGTGGATTACGAGATTGTTACCGACAACCTGTACCCCATCCCCAAAGCATTGGATGTGAATAACGATTTTACAGTTGTTTCCCTGACTCCGGTAGCCTATACCTCCCAGGATCACTGCAACGAAGTCTATTTCTTTTCTGCCATTGTAACCCCCACTTCGGGTTACCACGGCCTGGTAGACATTTCAATGTCCGAATCTAAGGTAGAAGGAGGGTATTCCTGCAAGTACTTCGGTTCTGCAGTAGTTTACCAGGTAAAACCGAATCCCTTCATAAAAGAGACCATCAAATACGAGGACGTAGTACGTAAGTTCGTACCGGAGTAACCTCGCTATCAAATACATACAAAAGAAACCGCTCCCCGATGGGAGCGGTTTCTCTTAGTAATTCTAATGGTTTAAATTACTTCTTGCAGCACTTCTTGCAAGCGGCCTTCGGAGCCTTGCAAGCCTTGCGCGGGTCACCGGCGTACACGGCAGCCTTGCCGAGTTCTTCTTCGATGCGGAGGAGGCGGTTGTACTTGCAAACGCGGTCCGTACGGGAGAGAGAACCGGTCTTGATCTGGCCAGCGGCAGTACCGACGGCAAGGTCAGCAATGAAGGTGTCTTCGGTTTCGCCAGAGCGGTGAGAAACGATCGGAGCGTAGCCTTCGTTCTGAGCGCGCTTGATGGCAGCGAGAGTTTCGGACACAGAACCCACCTGGTTCACCTTGATGAGGATGGCATTGGCGATACCGGCCTTGATGCCTTCGTCGAAGATGGTCGGGTTGGTAACGAACAGGTCGTCACCCACGAGGTTGATCTTGCCACCGAGTTTGTCGGTCATAACCTTCCAGCCAGCCCAGTCAGCTTCGTCGAGACCGTCTTCAATGGAGAAGATGGAGTACTTGTCGATGAGCTTTTCGTAGAGCTTCACCATGTCGGCAGACTTGACAGTCTTCTTGGTGCTCTTCTTGAAGGTGTAGGTTTCCGGCTTGCCAGCCTTGGTGTTCTTGTCGCAGAATTCAGAGGAAGCAACGTCAAGAGCGATCTTGATGTCAGTGCCGAACTTGTAACCGGCATTGGTGGTTGCAGCCTTGAGGGCGTCGAGAGCCTTTTCGAGGGTCATCACGCCAGTGATTTCGTAACCGAACTTGTTCTTGGCCGGCTTGATGCTCACGCCAGGAGCGAAGCCACCTTCGTCACCGACGGTCGTGTCGAAGCCACCCTTCTTCAGCACAGCCTTGAGGGCGTGGAAGATTTCGGTGACCATCTGAAGGCCCTTGGAGAACGTCTTGGCGCCAACCGGGGCGATCATGAATTCCTGGAAGTCAATCGGGGCGCTGGAGTGAGCACCGCCGTTGATCACGTTGCACATCGGGCACGGGAGCGTGAGCTTCTTGGTGCCGTGCATCTTGGCGATGTACTGGTAGAGCGGCATCTTGGCGTCGTTAGCAGCAGCAACGCAAACAGCCATGGAAACGCCGAGGATGGCGTTTGCACCGAGCTTGTTCTTGAGCATGCGGTTGCCGTCGAGAGCGATCATGGCGTCGTCGACTTCGGTCTGCTTGGCCGGATCCATGCCGATGATCTTCTTCGCAATCTTCTTGTTCACGTTATCCACGGCCTTGAAGACGCTCTTGCCGAGGAACTTGCTCTTGTCGCCGTCGCGGAGTTCGCAAGCTTCGCGTTCACCGGTGGAAGCGCCGCTCGGGACAGCAGCGTGACCCTTCACGCCGTTTTCGAGGGTAACATCAACTTCGAGAGTGGGATTGCCGCGAGAATCGAGAATCTGGCGGGCAACAACGGATTTGATTTTAGAAGCCATTTTTTAGCCTTTTGGTTTAGTGTGAAAATTTAACGCGGAATAATATAGATAATGGCAGACGACTTGGCAAAAGCTTTTAGGCTTCGGACCAAAAAAAGGGGGGATGTCTCCCCCTCGTTCGCACCCTGTTGCTCACTACCCCTTCTAGCGGGCTTCAGACGCCAGCCCGCAAAACCATGCAAGGCGAGCGCCGCAGCCATGCTCGCATGGCTATGGCCGAGCCGCAGGAGTTTCTGTAACGCCCGGCTTTACCAAATTTCTTAATGCTTCTTATACAGCACCCTGTTATCATGCACGGCATCCCTTGTAGAGTTCTGTCTACCCATCACGTCGAACGTCCTTGCCGGCCGGAAGTCGACTGTATAACCAGCATCTTCAACAGGCTCGTCAAATTCTCCAACCTTCTTGTAGAGGGGCGGCTTTCCAAACGTCGGGTTGTTGCAGTCTACTTCCGTATACCAATCGTTCACAAGATCCTGATTGAAATTCCATTTCCACAACCAATCCTGAGAACAGTCGACATAGCTCTTTTCCACCATGCATCTATAGCACTTGCCATTATGGGCGAAGCATGTACGGTCAGGATGTTCTGGCGTACCGCCAATCGGGAAACCGGGGCACTGACCAATCCTGTTCCTGTCGACCTTTTCACCCGTATTGCAATCGGACTCTCTCCACCAATAGGAATCCTGGGCGTTCGTATTTATCCAGCCATGCTGAACGCCCCGGTCAGGATTCAACGAATAACAAGCTCCCGGCTCCATATTCTGCAAGCCCGAATTGAATATCTGATCCGGACTATATTCCTGATCGGCACCGGTGACAAACGGCTCGGCAGCAACCTCCATTGAACTGCTTTCCGGAAGCATTGCAGAGGAGCTTGTTTCCATTCCGCTAGAGGACGAATGTTCCGAACTGGAAGACTCTTCTGCAGAAGAGCTCGATTCCTCAACCGAAGAACTGGATTCTTCGACCATACTTGAATATGGCTCCGCTGGTTCGCACTCACCGTCAACACACCAACCACGGTCCGAATAGCTTATTTCGTAATGCGGAATTCCATAAGTAATCGCACAGTTGTTCGAAGAATCCAGCAGGGCTATATTAACTTCATCAAGCGTTCCGAAACACTCCTCGTCATGGGGAACCCACTCGCCCCGGCAATAGGCGACATACTTGTTCATGTCGGGAATTTGCGGAATCGCCTCATGAACAAGGTTTTCCAGGTTCTGGTAAGACATGTTGGCCGGCAACAGGTGGCGCATGGAAAACAAATCTGAAGCATGGGTTACCCCGTCCAGGGTTTCCCTGAGAATAACCCTCATTGAAGAATACTCCATCTGCATTATCATGCCGGTTTCCCCAAATACTAGAGCCGACCATGCCACCTCTCCGGGGCCAAAGAGGTCCGTATAATACAGCCTAACACTTCTTCCGCCATAATCACAGGAACCATTTTCGATACCCTCGCACCAGTACCCTTCCGGGTAACCGCAGATGGACATCTCAATCGGCGTATAGCCCTCCACTAGGCCAAAGTTATAGAAATCGCACGCCACGTAATTGCTTCCCATGCATTGGCAGCCCCACACGAAAACATTATCGCTGTTCGCGAGGTACGGATGGCCGCTATAAATGTCCGTATGCACGTAACCGAGCCTTTCTAGGGATTCTCGCTTGTCGCCACCAATCTCGCAATGGTCCATAAACACCTCGAACGAACTGCTCGATTCTTCACTGCTGGAACTGCTTTCATCGTCATCGTTTTCGCTAGACGAGGAGTCTATTTCTTCGGAACTGGACAGTTGCTCGATGCTAGAGGAACTTTCGCCCATGGAACTGGAGGATTCTTTGGAAGAGCTGCTGATTTCTTCGGAAGAGGAAGATTCTATAGTTTCTGATGAACTGGATTCGGAACAATTCGGGAGGGGGGATCCGCAAACACCGCCATTTGGATTTATCTTTTTTATTTCACCTCCCCATTGTTTTGGAAGACTTGGAGGAGGGCAAGCATAATTGCTTTCTCTACATTCTTCGCGGCAATCACTCTCAATTTGTTTAAGTTCTTCTATTATCCATTCTGCAGTACACGCATTGCAAGTTACTGTAAACTGCACATACCCTTTTTTTGAATTCGATTTGCCGTCACATTTTTTTACAAGTAAAGCATCAGATGACCAAAAACTTGACCCTTCTCCTTCAGCCATACACTCCAAATAATTCGCATATTTTGATGCAATATAAACAAAGTCAATTTGTTCTTCTATGGTTAAATCACCTACGTCGTTTTGATAACGATCCAAATCCTCGCAAACCACTATTGCGTCAGAAAAACAAACCGTCGTCAGCAAACATAAAATTGATTTTCTCATAGCTGCCCCTCTTTCTTTCTATTTTTCAGCAGGCTATCTAATATTTTTTTTACTCTCTTCTCGTGTTGTTCTGGGTTTGAAAATTCATAATCCCTTTGTTCTATATCCGCAATCAAGCTGTCTAATTGTTTATTTTGCGCAAGACTGTCTAAGATAAAAAAAACATTTGCCCTATATTTACTCGAGTCTGTTCTAGGAGCGCATCGACGTTCTGTTCTACATATTTTATCAACGATCCTTTTTAGCATTTTTTTACTGCCCACATAATTCCATTTGGCGGAGAACTCTTTTTCTGCAGAAAGAAATGGAGGAATACCGAGTTCATTCAAATCAAATTGCTCATATTGATTTGTAGTCGGACGAGTTGATGAATTTAATTCTTTTCTTATCAAAGCATTTTTATCTTGAACCTTTTGTTGCGGTTCATCTTTCTTTTCCGAGCATCCCGCGTTCAACAACGCAAATGCTATAGAGAATATCAAATACTTCATGTTCATACAAAATTCTCCCACGTTTAAAATAACAATATTTTAATCAAATTCAAAGTAAAGTTTTTACAAACAACTTATTTTACCATAAAAATCCATTACTTCTCCACCACCCGGCCGGAAAGTTCGCGGAAATCGTCTTTTTTATACAAAGTAACACCTGGGGATACCAAGTGGAATACGGACTGCTCCGCAAGGGCATCCAAGCTGAACTCGAAGGAATCCAAGCGGTTACGGTAGCTGTCGTTAGAATTGTCGAACGACACCATGTAAGGCGGGCGCCTGAGCTTGCCCAGCTCCACAAGCGACAAAAGCTCCACCCCTACCCTGTCGTTTGACACCACCCACGCATCCACGGGCGGGATCTCTTTCACCAGCTTTTGCAATATGTGACTAAAATGCTCGTGAGCCCCCTTCTCCTGCATAAAGTCAAAATGGCTCGCATGCGATGCGTCCGTCGCCTCGAATACCTTGAGCCCCACCTTCTTGAGCCCTTTCAAGCGGTCCCTCGACCACATGCTCATGTGGTACGGCGAAACAAAGGCGACGCGGTCCATTCCCTTCTCCTTCAGGAACCGCCCCACGGAACGCCCCGGGAATTCTCCGAAAGCCAAATTGAAAAAGGCGAAGCGCTTTTCTTTTTTTAACGCGCGGGGAATGTCGTACAACGGGTGCTCCCACCATACCGCCACCGGGAAGCGCGTACACGAGAGTTCCGCAAAAAGGCGGTTCACGTTGAACACCAGCATCGTCGAGACGACCGCGCCAAAACACTCACGGCAGCTTTCCATGTCTACGCGGTTGCCGCCCGCATCCAAAAACAGCCCACCCTCCTCGAAATAGCCGAGCGCCCGAACCTTGAGGTTGTTACGGTGAGCCTCGGCATACACCTTCTGCATGAACGTGAGTTCACGTTCGCCGAGGCAGTTGAAGTCGCCGTTTTGATTGCAACGCATTATCAGGAGGATATCCTTGAATCTCGCCGACGACGTGCGCCGTGCGTTCGCAAACCAGTAACGCCCCCGTCCCTTGCGTTCGAGGATACCCTTGCCCTGCAGCACCTCGAGCGTACGCCTCATCGTTGCCGGAGTCGTCCCGAATTCCGTGCAAAGGTCCTTGATGGAAGGCAGCGGGCTACCTGCCGATATCTTGCCGGATTTCCAGTCCTCGAGCAGCAAGCGCTCCAGGCGGTCGCTTTCGCGTTCATGCACGGAGACGGCCAATTCGGGCTTGCGGCCCCAAAAGTAGCCATTGCCGCGTTCCGCATAAACCTTCCCCAGGGCGACCAGGCTCTTGTATGCCCGAAAAACGGTATACGTAGACGCGCCCGAAGACGAGGCGACATCGCGCACCGAAGGGAGCCTGTCCCCGTCCTTGAATCCAGACGATTCAATCCACTTGCAAAAATCCGCGACAGTCATAGCGAACCTCCTTGATGCCGTCCGCACCTGGCGACAACACCGCCATATTCAAACAGTAGATACACTTTGTAAAAAATATAGATAACTTTTCGGTCGCATGGATTTCCCCGAGCTTATTTTTTCAATGTAACGCAAAAAAAAACTCCTCCGTAAAAAAACGAGGCCAACATGTTCAAGAAACTCATCTTCTCACTGGGAATCCTGCCTATGACTACTCTAGCATTCCAAATCGGCGCCTGGGTCGGCGGGCCCGGGCAGTACCCGCAGCCCACCCAGCAGAACGTGCAGGCGTTCCAAGATTTGCAGGGCACGCACCTCGACCTCATCAGCTACTTCGCGCTCTTCGACATCAATGACTGGAATGCGACCGAGGAGTACGCCGATGTTGCGAAGAACAACGGCTCCACGCTGGTGGTGACCTGGATGGCAAACGGCTACAACGCCCAAGACCTGGTGGACGGCAAAGCCGACACCTACATCCGCGACTACGCCAAGGGCGTCAAGGGCTACGGCGAAGAAATCTGGCTCAGGCCGCTCCACGAAGCAAACGGCGACTGGTATGACTGGGGCGTAGGGAAATCGGGCGCCGGCAACACCGACGCGAACGTCGCCGAGGCCTTCCGCCATATTGTGAAAATCTTCAAGGAAGAAGGCGTAACGAACGTCAAATGGGTGTGGACCACCAACGCCTCGAATTCAGGAAAGGGTTCAACACTTACCGGCAATTACCCCGGTGACGATTACGTAGACTACATCTCCATCGACGGCTACAACTGGGGCACGTGCCAGAGCTGGTCCAGCTGGCAGACATTCTCGCAGGTTTTCAAGAAGGCGTACGACGCGCTCGCCAAAATCAACAAGCCGCTCTTTATCGCCGAAATTTCGAGTTCCGAGAGAGGCGGCAACAAGGCCGAATGGATTACCGACATGTTCGAACACTTTGCCACGGACTTCTCGCGCGTTTTCGCGGTGATGTGGTTCAGCCAGAGCAAGGAAGCGAACGAGGGCGACTGGGCGCTCAACACTTCGCAGGCCGCCGTTGACGCATGGAAGGCGGGCATCGCGAAGATGAAGGCAAGTGAGCCCGAATCTTCGAGCAGCCAAGATGTCAGCTCATCTTCGAACAACACCGACATCGTGCCTAACGGGAGGGCCGTCAGCAGTTCCTTTCGCCTGCAAGACGGCAAGCTCCACATGCAAACGAGCAAAGCGCTAAAAGCAAGCGTCGTACAGTTCGACTACCAGGGCCGTATTTTGTGGCAGAGCGCCGTGCAGCACTTTACCCCGGGCGAGCACGCTATCGACGTCCCCGAGGCTGGCGTACGCAGCATCTACAGACTCGTGGTGCAGCCGTAAAGTACTGCCGCACGGCTATTTTCTCGCGAAGCGCAACCCCACCCAAATGGTGTGGAGGTTGAACGTACTGTATTCCTTTTCCGATTCGACCGGGTTTTCAAACGCGGCGGTCAGGGCGACACCCATGGCATGGTCAACCTCTATTCTCACTAAAGGACAACAATAACAACTCAATTGCCTAATCAACTTTTTTGCGATTCCTGATAATTTTCAGTTGTTCTTCGGTGCAGAAGCCGGAAATGTAGAATCTTGCGGAGCCGGATGCGTTTAATCGAACATAACTTGAATCATAATCGACATTCCATTCTATGTTAAAGTAATGTCCAAATAGGCTGTCTGTTTCAAGTTCTTGTTTTTTTGAGAACCATAAAATTTTTTCATAAGATTCATAAACCATTTTCTCTGAATAATGGTTCGGCATACACCTTGCCGGTTTTGCCTTGTCAAATACCGAATTCTTAATCATCGATATAGGACCTGAAAAGAAGTAATCATAATCCGGAAGTATGGAATGACGATAATCATACGAGCATTGGGAATACGAAAACAAATACGGTTTATTCGACTTATACTTCTCCAAAACCCAATAATCCGTTTTGTCATCGCCCTCCGTAAAGCAATACTCACCATAGACATCCCTTGATGCTATACTATCTTGAGAAAAGACCAAGGATGTTATTAGAGCTATACTAAAACTAAAAATTCGGACATCTATAACTTTTAGGTAATTTATCATTTTTTCCTGCATATCCATCTAAACCATAATCAGCATGAAAGAGGTCTCTGGATTTATCAAGTTTTTTCTGTGCTTTATTTAGTCTATCCTGCAAATGCTGGTTTTCAAAAAGATCTCGCTTTACAGTCAAGTCGGCGGTAACCGCGTCATTAAGTATTTCTGTTCTCTTTTCTTTCGACATCGTTCCAGAGACCTTCACTGTACATTCGAATGTTCCTGTTTCTTCAACTTCTTCATAGGAAACACATTCGTTGTATTTTTCGTGGCCCTGTTCATGTTTTTCATAACACGTTTCGTCGGCTGATGTTACTACATGTCCATCTGAAAAAACATCTCCTGCTTTCATGATTATATGATTATTTTCACCCAAAGTTGTATGCGTATAGAATCTGTATTTAACAGTCGCTTTTGCACCGACAATTTTCCCATTTGAGTATATTAATTCATTTTTTTGTGATATGGGCTCATGATTAATCGTCACATTAGGCCATGCGCACGTAACTCCACCAACATACGTTTTAACCTCTTCACCAGTTTCGGGATCAGTATTCTTTATGAAATACCAATATTCCCGGCCCTTCTTTATATCACATCTTTTCGAATCAACAAATTCATCAACAGACATAACTCTTTTTTTCAATCCCTTTTTATTCTTGTTGCAGTTCCAGCTCCCTGAAGAATCTCTATTACAATAATCAGCACTACTTATTGAAGGTATCTGCAAAATAACAGAAGTCTCAATTTGCTGCTGAGGTATACCCATATTTTTCTGATACAACGCCATATGAGAAGGCTGTTTATTAGTTCCATGGCGTCCAAGTGCGTCATACTTTTTTACGGGTTTCATAAAATCAACGGAATAATTCAAGGATTCATCGTCTTCGGCATACTCCCGCATCGAAACCTTTCTTAACAAGCTCTCGTCAAGGCAGCCTCCCGCAATAATTTCATCTTCCCCAAACGGGTCATAGCAATCAACCTGTTCATAGAAGTATCCGATATTATGTTCTCCAAATGAGCCCCCTGTCCAAAGCCAGGAATATGCACACTCCGAACCACGTGCAGGATTGCACCTGTAGCACTTTCCATTGTACGCTATGCATGCCTCCTCTGGATGCTCCGGAACATCTTCCATCGGGAATCCTGGGCACTGTCCAATCCGATTGTCGTCCTTGCGTTCTCCGCTTTCACAATCAATTTCCGTGAAAAAGTATGGATCAACATGCGAAGGAGAAACCCACGACCACGCGGAAGAGCATTCACTGGAAGTGCGGCCGGCATGGCATCTATAGCACCTGCCATTGTTTTCGAAACAGGAACTTTTAGACACATCCGATCTACCGGCAGACGAAAGCGGTTGACACAGGACGTATTCACTAGACGAGCTCAATTCTTCCGACGAAGAGGATTCCTCGGAACTAGAACTTTCCTCCAACGACGATGAACTTTCTTCCGAAGAAGACGATTCTTCTGAAGAACTGGATTGACTAGACGAAGATTTCATGGCGTTATAGTACTTCAATACGCTCAAGCAACTTTCAAAACTAGAAACGATCCCAGGTTCTTTCAGCAAATCATAAAAATTAAAATTTGCCGGAAGTTGGTCAGCATTAGCATTATCAAGCCAAATCAAGTCATTTAACGTAGATGTTTCCGTCATTCCCTCACCAACAAAAATCATGCCATAACTATCATTATCTGTATTCTTTGTTACGGAGCATCCTCTTGCAGGATCCACCGGAACTGTATAATTTAAGGAATTTGCCCTACAACCATAAACAGTTGGTATTCTAGCATAGGTTAGAAAAGTGTTATTCCTATTTTGTTCACAAGTTTCCATATCTTCATAACAATAAGCAAAGGTATTTTCTTCAACAGTAACGTAGGGCAAGTTTGTATTTATTATTATAGTCGGATTATTTTGCCGCGCATAGCAACGTAATGAATATTCCATTTTTCCGTAATAATCAGGCCTTGTTGTGAAGAATTTTATTCTTGAAGTATTAGAATGATAACATTTGCAACCACCAGCCTCATTACAGTAATTGCCCCACATGTTAAAATAAGTTACGTCTGTAGGACACAAATGCAAACCCTCTGTGTAACCAAAAGGATTGTCATCTATACTAGATGACAACGCTTCAGATGAAGAGCTCTTTATTTCGGAAGAGCTGGATGAAAAATTTGCTTCAGATGAAGAACTTATCTCTGATGAAGAACTGAATTCAGAAGAGGAACTGGCCCCAAATGAAGAACTGGATTCAGAGCATCCCGGCAAGGAAGCATCGTCATTCCCACAAGCCGTCGCTTCTCCAGACAGAACACTTCCCCAGCTATTCAACGGGGTCACGCAAGATAAAGCAGCAACTTTGCACAATGCGTTACAATATTCCTTGTTTGCGTCCAGTTCTTCTTGCATTGTTACTGAACCACACGTATTACAACTAACCCTCAAAACGTACGCATTCTCAGCATAGTAGCCATCGCACGTGTTATCTGGAGAACTCTCCGACACCGATGACGAGAACAATCCGCCACCACCTCCGTAACTTTCGCAACTTCTACGATACTCATCTACAGCCTCATTAGCAAAGGCTTCTGATTCATAAAGCAGACAATCAGCGAACACAATCTCGCAAAGTAAAAAGAATAGTGCAATTACCTTTTTCATAATTTTCCCTTATTCCCCGGCAAATTTGAGGTTCGGGTACTTCGCCCTAACGCAATCCTTGTACGCATCGCTTCCTTCGGAATACTTGGCCTTGCATTCGCTAAAGTCATAGAGTCCCTTAGTTGCCGGCTTCGGAGGCGCATAGAGTTTACCCGGCTTCGGAGGAACGCCCGGAGCAGAAGGTTCCTGCACCGTTCCATAGGCCTCTACGGGCGTATCTGCCGTTGTAAAAGGAGTAACCCGGCTTTTCTCAGATTCCGACTTTTCTGAACAGGCTCCAAAAAGCAACGATATCGCGACAAAAAGAATCATCTTCTTCATTTGTTTGGCCTCGCAGGTTATTTTATCTATATCAAAATAATCAATTTTTTTATAACACCAAAGTAAATTAATTTATCCACGCCCATATTCTCGCCCGTTTAGGGAATGGACTACCTGCTTTTATCCCCAAAACAGAAAAGGCTCGCTTTTGTAAGCGAGCCCTTCCTCTAGGATATTCTGTGCTAATGCAAGAATTAGAAACGGAAGTGGGCGAAAGCCTTGTTGGCTTCGGCCATCTTGTGCGTGTCGTTCTTCTTGCGGACAG
>JAEEGK010002288.1_pt1 | contig 48066 bp, 49 predicted proteins | sample 8958771 | NCBI WGS metagenome assembly JAEEGK01 (sample SAMN16246547, study PRJNA631951) | gut metagenome | biome: gut microbiome; feature: rumen; material: SC-attached | host: Bos | place: Iran: Karaj | collected 2018-10 | reverse complement strand
AGCCCTTGAATGGAATATTTAAATCTTTAAAGCATATGAAACCTTTATTCAAAGTCATTCTGCTGGCCATCGCGTATTTGGCCACGTTCATCCTGGGTGCTGCAAGCGGCGCCATCCACCCGGCTTGCTATGCGTATGTCGGGGCGATCCTGCCCTTGCTGACGGCGCTCATCTATCTCAGTACCTGCACGACGGTCCGAAGCTTCGGTGCAGCGACGGCGCTGAACGGCTTCGTTCTCATCCTTTTCCTGATCGTAGGCGAAGCCGACTTGTTCTATTGTATCATCACCGTGGTTTTGACGGCTCTTGCCGAAATGTTCAGGAAGATCTTTGGGTATCACACAAAGAAAGGCGTCCGCTGGAGTTTCATTCCCTTTGCGTTCTCCTACTTCGCCTACATATCCCACTGGTGGACCGACACGGAGGGTTCCCTGGCTGCAGCCGTCGAGGAAATGCCCGCCGGATACGACCAGCTGATGATTCCGGTCATCAACAACATTCCCGTGCTGGTCGCCGTCCTGGTCCTGACCATCCCCGTGGCCATCCTTGCCATGCGCCTCGCGGAGCGGTCGCTGAAGAAACAAACAACGAGATTGAGATAACACGTTGATTTGGCAATTCGGCGGAGAGTCCGTACATTCGTGTCTATGAATTTCAGCGGTATCATCGTCGGCGCGGCCGTCTTCTTCTGCATCGGCATCTGCCACCCGGCCGTCATCAAGCTGGAATATCATTGGGGAAAACAGTGCTGGTGGATCTGGCTGGTCGCGGGCCTGGGGTTCTCGGCCCTGTCGCTGTTCGTGAAAAATAATATCCTGTCCACCATCATCGGCGGATTCGCCTTCTCCTGCCTCTGGGGCATCGGCGAAATGTTCCTGCAGGAAAAGCGTGTGTTGCGCGGCTGGTTCCCCGAGCACCCTGCCCGCCACGAATACTATGAGGCACGCCGAAAAGAAATGCAAGGGAAGTTATGAGAAGTATCGTCTTGACAATCATCTGCCTTGTGCTGGCAATGATTGCGTCGGCTCAGGAGAAGAAAATCCTGAACGGTTTTGACGGAGGTATGATGGTCCACACCGGCCTTGGAAGCCCTGCTCAGCCCGATCGCATGCTGTCGCAAAAACCGGACGATTAAATGCCGAACTCGCGGGCGTGTTTCTCGTAGAGCTGCCGGATGGCCTTGGCCAGACGTTTCACGCCTTCGACAATCTGCTCGTCGGAGGCGAACGAGAAGTTCAGACGGGCCGTGTTCTTGCCGGAACCATCGCAATGGAAAGCTTCGCCGATGACGAAGGCCACGTTTTCCTTGATGGCTATGTTGAAGAGCTCGCGCGTATCATATTGCTTCGGCAACTTGAGGAAGAGGAACAGGCCGCCGTCGGGGTTCGTCCATTTCACGCCTTCCGGCATGTACTGTTCGAACGACTTGACCATCAGCTCTTTCTTGCGTTTGTAAAGGGCGCATGTCTTCTTCAGGTTCACGTCGTAGGCACCGGAGGCCAGGTACTTGGCGGCGACCAGCTGCGAGAAGGCCGGCGTGCAGAGGTCGGCCGACTGCTTGGCCACGATGAGCCGGTCGATGACGTTGTCGGGGGCGACGACCCAGCCCAGACGGAAGCCCGGGACAAAAGTCTTCGAGAAGGTGCCCAGCATGACGACACGCTCCGGGTCCATCGAATACATCGAAGGCACTCGTTCGCCGGAGAAACGGATGTTCTTGTAAGGCGTATCTTCTACGATGAGCAGATCGTATTTCTGGGCCACTTCCACTGCGTATTGGCGCTCTTCGATTGACATGGTCTCGCCCGACGGGTTCTGGAAGTCCGGGATCGAATAGAGGAATTTCGGCTTCTTGCCCGTAGCGCAGAGCACATTGCAGGCCTCGTCGAGGCCCAGGTTGTGCCGCAGGCCGTAAGGCTGGCCCTGATAGGACCAGAATGCCTGCAGGGCACCCAGATATGACGGCAGGCCGCAGACGATCACGTCGCCGGGATTGATGAAGACGCGGGAAATCAGGTCGAGGGCCTGCTGGGAAGCCGTCGTAATGAGGATATTCTTGACCGGGATGTCAAGCCCTTCCTCCCGCTTGTAGAGTTTTGAAATCTCTTGCCGAAGCGACAGGACACCGTCGGTGGAGCCATACTGCAGCGCAGCGTTTCCTTCCTTGTCAAGCACTTCCTGCATGATGGCTTTCAGTTCTTCAAGCGGAAACGTCTCCGGGTTGGGGAAACCGCCGGCGAAAGAGATGATCTCAGGACGGGTCGCCACGCTCAGCAGATCGCGGATCTGGGAACGGCGCATGCTCAGGGCATTGTTGGAAAGAAGCGGTGTAATATCCATGATTTTAAAAGATTTATTTCATTTCTTTTGCAAATATAACAAATCAAAAGCAAATACCCTAATATTTCATCATTATTTTAACTGAAATTTTTTATTCCGCCGCTTTATAAAAATTCGTTATATTTGCAGGATATGAAAAACCTTTACTTGATCGACGGCCATTCCCTGATTTTCAGGATGTACTACGCATTCCTGCGCAGGCCCATGATCAATTCGAAGGGAGAGGACACCTCCATCCTCTTCGGCTTTACCAAATATCTGCTCGAACTCATCGCCCGGGAGCAGCCCACACACCTGGCCGTCATGTTCGATCCCCCGGCCAAGACCTTCCGTCACGAACTCTATCCGGAATACAAGGCCACCCGCACCGCAACGCCCGAACTGGTCAAGGCGGCCCTGGAGCCCCTGACCGAAATCGTGCGCGCCCTCGACATCCCCGTGCTCATGAAGCCCGGCTTCGAGGCCGACGACGTGATCGGCACCCTCGCCCGGCGCTACGCCGCGCCGGACTGCGATGTCTTCATGGTAACGCCCGACAAGGACCTCGGCCAAATCGTGGACGACCACATCTACCAGTACAAGCCCGGAAAAGGCGGCGGCGAGAACGAGATCGTCTCGAAGGAAGCCATCTGCACCCACTACGGCATCGACGACCCGATGCAGATTGTGGACATCCTGGCCATCTGGGGCGACGCCGCCGACAACGTGAAAGGCGTGGACGGCATCGGAGAAGTGGGCGCCCGCAAACTGGTTTCCAAATACGGCAGCCTGGAGGGCATCGTGGACCATCTCGACGAGCTGTCGCCCAAACAGCAGGAAGCCTTCCGCGCCGCGCTCCCCCACCTGGGCCTGAGCAAGCTCCTGGTCACCATCAAGACCGACGTGGACATCGACACGGACGAAAACAGCCTGCAGCTCGGACAGCCCGACGCCCAGCAGGTCGCCGCCCTGTTTGACCACTATGAATTCAATTCCCTCCGCGGTCTCGTGCCGAAACTGGCACCGATTCCCGAAAAGAAACGGGAAACCCTGCACTGCCAGCCGGTATCCGCAGAAGCCATCCTGCAGGAGGCCCGCCGCAGCGGCCGCGTGGCCGTGCGCATGGGAGACCCGGTCATTCTGGCCTGCGGGGAGAACTATTGCAGCCTTCCGCTCGCCAAGGCCGCTCCCCTGCTGGCCGACACGGCCATCGAAAAGAGCGGTTTCGGACTCAAGCATACAGCACTCAAAGGCCCGCTCCATGACGTGGAAATCATGCACTACCTGCTCAATCCCGAGCGGAGCCACAAGCTCGATACCCTTGCCGCAACCTATCTCCATGCAGACCTGGCCGAAGCGGCGCAGGACGGACAGATGATGCTCTTCGACTTCGAAGACAAGTCCGCCGCCCGCGAATGCGTGGCGACCGGACTGCTGGAGCCCCTGCTGCGCAAAGAGCTGCAGGAACAGAATCTCTGGAATCTCTACACCCGCATCGAGATGCCGCTGATCGGCATCCTGGCCCAGATGGAGGCAGACGGCGTGAAGATCGACCCGCAGCTGCTGGGCGCGTACAGCCGCGTGCTATCGAAAGAACTGGTGCAGATCGAGCAGGAAGCCCGTGACCTGGCGGGCGAACCCACGCTCAACCTGTCGTCACCCCGCCAGATCGGCGTGGTGATCTACGAGAAACTCGGCCTGAACCCTCGCGCCAAGAAGAACCAGCGCGACAACTATCCGACCGACGAGGAGACCCTCACCGAGATGGCCGACCGCCATCCCATCATCGGCAAGATCCTGGAATTCAGGGCCGTCAAGAAGCTTCTCTCGACCTATATCGACCCGTTGCCGTCCCTGGTCGATCCCCGCGACGGAAAAGTTCACACTACTTATACCCAGGCCCTTACGGCCACGGGACGCCTCAGCAGCGTCAAGCCGAACCTGCAGAACATCCCCATCCGCACCGAACGCGGCATGAAGATCCGCGAGGCCTTCGTGCCCAGCGATCCGGACGGCTGGATCGTCTCGGCCGACTACTCGCAGATCGAACTGCGACTGATGGCACACCTGAGCGGCGACGAACACCTGGTAGCCGGTTTCTCCCACGGCGCCGACGTACACCGGGCCACGGCCGCCCGCATCTTCCATGTCTCTCCAGAAGCCGTGACAGCCGAGCAGCGCCGGCACGCCAAGGTGGCCAATTTCGGCATCATCTACGGCATCTCCGCCTTCGGGCTGTCGCAGCGCATGGGTATCTCCCGCACCGAGGCCCGCGACTTCATCGCAGAATATTTCAAGAGCTATCCCGGCGTGAAGGCGTACATGGACCGCGTCATCGCAGAAGCCCGTGAGAAAGGCTATGTAGAGACCATTTTCGGGCGCAAGCGTTTCCTGCCCGATATTAACAGCAAAAACGCCATCGCCCGCGGCCTGGCCGAGCGCAACGCCATCAACGCCCCCATCCAGGGCAGCGCCGCCGACATCATCAAGCTGGCCATGATTGCTGTCAGCCGCCGGCTTGAAGCCGAAGGGCTGCGCAGCCGGATGGTGCTCCAGGTCCACGACGAACTGGTGTTCGACGTGGTCGCCGAGGAGCGCGACCGTATCGTAGAAATCGTCAAACAGGAGATGGAAGGTGTCTGCACCCTGAAAGTCCCCTTGATCACCGAATGCAACTATGGCAAAAACTGGAGAGAAGCCCACTAAGGTCCGGATGGAGGACCACGCCCTCGTGGAACTGGCGATCAAACGCGACCAGGGAGCCTTCTCCAAGCTGCTGGAGAAGTACCGCAGCTCGCTGATGACCCATATCCTGAAATATGTGTCGGTCACGGAAGATGCCGAGGATATCTGCCAGCGCAGCTTCGAGAAGGCGTTCATGAACATCGAACGCTACAATCCCCAGTACGCCTTCTCCACCTGGCTCTACAACATCGCCCAGAACGAAGCCATCGACCATCTGCGCCGCAGCCGCGCTACCATCAATTCCGTTCCTATCTCGTCGGAACGCGAAGCGCTCGAAGTCCTCTCCGGCAGCACGCCCGAAGAAGACTTCATCGTGGTCCAGGCCGTCCGCGACCTGATCAACGGCATCCAGAACCTGCCAGAAAGTTACCGCCAGGTCGCCGAGCTGCGTTTCATCAAGGACTACGCCTACGAAGACATCGCCCGGGAACTCAACCTCCCCCTGGGTACCGTCAAGACCCGTATCAACCGGGCCCGCAAACTGCTGGGAAAAATCGTGGAGAACCCTTCCGATGGAAGCGCTGACTAAATATTTCCCCCATCTGAGCGAGCGCCAGCAGGCGCAGTTCCTCACGATGGAAGAGCTCTACCGCGAGTGGAACGCGCGCATCAACGTGATCTCCCGCAAGGACATGGACAACCTGCTGACGCACCATATTTTGCATTCTCTTGCCATCGCGAAGGTGGTTTCGTTCCCGGCCGGCAGCACGGTGCTCGACGTGGGCACGGGCGGCGGCTTTCCCGGCATTCCCCTGGCCGTCCTTTTCCCGGAGGCCCGCTTCACGCTCTGCGACTCCATCGGGAAGAAAGTGAAAGTGGCCCAGGCGGTTACAGACGGGCTGGAGCTCTCGAACGTACGCTGTGTGCAGGCTCGCGCCGAAAGCCTGCCAGGTTGCTTCGACTACGTGGTATCCCGCGCCGTGACCGATCTGTCCACCTTCTACCCCTGGGTGAAAGGCAAGTATTCGAAAGCCATCTGCTACCTCAAGGGCGGCGACCTGGACGCAGAGATCGCGGACTGCATCCGGCGCTGCCGCCTCGACCCCGGAAAGTTCTATGTGGCACCGATTTCCAACTGGTTTGACGATCCCTGGTTCGAAGAGAAGAAGATTGTGATAATCTCCCAATAAAAATTTGTAAATTAAAGGAAAAGCCTTATCTTTGCGCTCCCAAATCAGAATACAAGAAATCTGCAGATATGAAACGTACATTTCAACCTTCCCAGCGCAAGCGCCGCAACAAACACGGTTTCCGTGAAAGAATGTCCACGCCCAACGGACGTCGCGTCCTTGCTGCACGCCGTCGTCACGGCCGCAAAAAACTGACCGTTTCTTCCGAGGACCTTTGGTAAGAACGAGTCGGAAAGAACTGTTGGAGCTTTATGAGGCGCCCCTGCCCGAATTGCAGGCGGCGTCTTCTTTTGTACGCAAAAACCTGAACGGGGACCGTATCTGGTACAACCGCAACTTCCACCTCGAGCCCTCGAACATCTGCGCCCACCGCTGCAAGTTCTGCTCCTACCGGCGCGACAACGCATCGCAGCCCGGTGCCTGGAGCATGTCGCTCGACGAGGTCATCCCCTACTGCGAAAGCAAATTCGAGCCGGGCATGACCGAGATCCACATCGTGGGCAGCGTCCAGCCCGACAAGCCCTTTGACTATTACCGGCAGATAGTGGAAAGGGTGCACGGCTTCGCCCGCGAACACGGCACACCGCAACGCCCCGTCACCGTCAAGGCATACACGGCCGTCGAGATCGACGACATGTGCCGCTACAACCGTCTGACGGCCGAAGCCTGCCTGCAGCGTCTGCAGGAAGCCGGCCTGGAAACCATGCCGGGCGGCGGCGCTGAGATCTTCGCGCCGGCCGTCCGCCGGCAGCTCTGCCCCGACAAGTGTGACGCGGAGCGCTGGCTCGACATTCACCGCACGGCCCACCGCATGGGCATCCCCACCAACTGCACGATGCTCTTCGGCCACATCGAAAGCCGCGAAAACCGCGTCGACCACCTGCTCGCCCTGCGGGCGCTACAGGAAGAAACCGGCGGCTTCAACGCCTTCATCCCCCTGAAGTTCCGTTCCCGCGACAACCAGCTCTCCAGCCTGGGCGAGGTATCGGACGAAGAAGTGCTGCGCACCTTCGCCATCGCGCGGCTGGCCCTCGACAACATCCCGCACATCAAGGCCTACTGGCCCATGCTTGGCAAAGACCTGGCTTTCGAAGCCATGGCCTGGGGCGCCGACGACCTGGACGGCACCATCAACGACTCCACCCGCATCTACTCCCTCGCAGGCGCCGAGGACCAGCGCCCCACCCTCACCGTCGCCGAACTCCAGGCCCGCGCCACCGCCGCCGGCTGGAAAGCGGTGGAAAGAGACAGTTTCTATCGGGTTCTTTCCTGATTACGCGTGGTACACGCACTCAGTATCGTATTGAGATTCCCGCGTGGAAGACATTCTGGTTGCCGGGAGCGATGCTGCGGTAGTGCCAACCGACAGTCAGGCCAAAGACCCTGTACCAGATGCCTGCACTGATGCCCATGCGCCATCCCGCGTTCGCATACATGTTGTCGGTATGACGCGTACCACCGACGGGCGTATAGTCTGTGCCGTCTTCCAGATAGAGCGGTGACCCTGCCAGATACCGGTTGTGCCGGATACCTATTCCGACACCTGGCGAAACAAAGACGCCGGCCTTCCAGTCGCCGAATTCATGCATATAGCCGATGTTCAGCGAAGTGACCGACTCGGCAGCATGGGAACGAGCCCAGATCCAGGAAGCAGGTTTTCCGATAAAACTACCATCTTGGCCGTAAACCGTTCCTTTCGCAAGCCGCTGGACGTCAAAAGAACGAGATAGGCCCCATGAGAAGACATGGCCGTTGCGCCAGGGGCGGAGACGAAAATCCACCAGATCCAATTCTCCGTACAAGCCGGAAGACCGGATCGGCGATTCCACGTTCCGGTAACTGTAACCTGCCTGGATACCGCCGAATGCTACGACGGACCACTTGGGCTTGACATTCTTTTTGGTGACACCGAAGAGCGGTGCTTCGAAATTGAGTTTATCGTTTTGTGCACTGGCAGACAGCGCGATCAAGGCTGCCATCAGCGAAAGAAATACATTTTTCATCTTCTTATCTTTTATTTTTATTGTTTTTCAAACATCGAATGCAGATCCTCCAGAGTGGCCGATCCCTCCAGGTAGAGGATGGTGATCTTCCAGACAAACCCTTCGGGCCGGGCCTGGTAGCAGAGGTAGCGGTTGATCTTCCGGTCCGGTTTGAGCACGATCAGCGCATAGGTCAGCAACGCGCCTTCCTTCTCTATTTCGCACGAAACAGCGGTTTCGGCGTCGGCGGCCACCAATGCCGCCACCTTCAGGGCCGTGGCCGTATCTGCCCGGAAGGAAATCCCTCGGTAATAATCCAGTTTGTAAGTGGCCATACCGCCGCCACGAACCTCTGTCGTGACCATCCGCTCGGTAGGGACCACTTTCCCTCGGAAAACGGGGTAAGTGTTCAGGCCCCGCTGGGCGAAGGCCGTACCACCAAGCAGGAGCAGCATCGCAAAGCAAAGTACTGTTTTTTTCATCGCTGGAACATTTCAAATAATTGAACCTCTGCAGGTGTGTCACCCGCGAAGAAATCGGACAGCGAAGACGCCACGGACGCCATGATCGCCTCGCTGTCGTTGGATTGCACGCCATACGCATAGCTGACGCAGCGTTCATCGGTGCGCTGTGCCGAGCGGAAAAGGAGGCTCAGGCTGACGGCCAGTACTGCCACGATGCTCGCGGCCGCGGCCGTCCAGGAGTAGATACGCATGGTCCGCTGCTTGCGGGCCTTCCGCTCCCGGCCGACGGACAGGTAACCGAGCACGCCCCGGAGTTCCGTGAAAGCTGGATCATCCACCCGTGCCGCATACAGAGCCAGATCCCGCTCCTCTTCCGGCGTGGTCTCCGCCTCCCAGTAGCGTTGCAGTAGGATTGTATATTTTTCTTTATCGGTCATCTTTCAAAGCGTTTTTCAGGGTTTCTCTCAGTGTTTTCCGGGCGCGGGAGAGTTGCATTCGCACAGCCGCTGGCTCCATCTTCAATTCTTTCGCAATATCGTCCAGGGTTCGCCCGCCATATTCTTTTTCCTCCAGTATATATCGTTGTGTTTCTGTTAATTCTGTCTGGATTTTCCGGTTCATTTCGGCGTAGGCCTTTTCTCTGTCTGTGGGATCGGGGCTGTCATCCACGAAATCCTTCTCCAGAGGAACCGTTCGCGCTCGTCGCCGCTCGTTGAGACTTGCATTCCGGACTGTCCGGGCCAGCAGCGCTTCAGCCTCCTTCTCCGATCCGATCGGATACTGCCGTCGCCAGAGCCGCACGAAGCTGTCCTGCAGGACATCTTCCGCCCCGCCGGGATCCGGCAGCATCCCGCCGGAGATCCCTTTCAGCTTCTGCCGAAGCCGCACGAATGCATCAGTCAGATAATCTTTCGCCATTCTACTTATATAACACGCGAAGGTTGGAAATGTAACAAGAAATCACCCATATGTAGATGCAAAACAAGGGATCATCGTTGCGTCGTAGCTGATCAACCCGAAATTCGTTGTCCGGGATCATTGTCGCTACATGTCATATGACGGTGTTCTGTCTGCTCAACGGGGTCATGATGGCGGGGTTGTCCAGAGAGGCCGCTGCTACAAGTTATTGCAGCAGGTAATGGTATGGACAACTATTATCGGGTTGCCGTCGTCCACGCCGGAATCTCTATCCGATATTAATCTCCGGCTCTTGCTTCGCAAGAATATGAACCATTTCGCGGGGCGTTACCACGAATGGTTTCTTGGGAAAATGCTTCGTGTTGCCAGTCACCAGATAGGCATCGTCCTTGCTCATCTTGACTTCGTAAAAGACGAGATCTTTGGGATCGGGGAAAGATTCGTCGACGTCAGGCGTCCTTTCGAGGTTCAGGCCATAGTCAGTAATGGCCGATAACGCTGTATCGATATCTTGTGGATTCAAATGAAATTTCTCCCGGGAGAGTACTACCTGATACTCTTCGATGATTTCGTCGTTAAAGACTGGGGTGATGTCTCCAGAAAAGACATTTGCCAGCACTGTCAACGGAGCGGTACCCGGATGCTTGGAAATCAAAGCAGATACGATGACATTCGTATCAATGACTGCGTAAATCTTAGTGCCCTTTTTCATCTCTCACCGCATTGATCTCCTCGTTTATCTCCTCCAAACTCATATCTGCGGCTTCAGATGCAAGCGCATTTTCCCGCATCCGCAAGAAGGCTGCCCAGCCCTGACGACGGATGTCAGCTTCAGAATCGGCCTTGATCTCAAAGGGAATCCTGCGTTCCCTGACCACGGCCTTCATGAACAGATTCAGGGCTGCGCTGTTGCTCAGCCCGAATTCATCGCATAGGATATCAAAACTCTTCTTGAGTTGTTCGTCCACTCGTATAGTCATAGAAGTCATATGGCGATCATAATTTCATAAAATGTATTGCAAATATAATGCAAAAATAAATACAATTGAAAATAATTTTTCAAACTTGTTTATCAAAATTATTTCGTAACTTTGTCGGGTTATGGAAGTAGACCAGAACAATAAACCGACCGGACGCTGGATCCTTACGAATCTGGCGATGGCAGTGGCGCTATTCGCCGTGCTGCTGGTCATTACGCAAGTGAGCCTCAAGGTCATCACGCGGCACAATCAGGTCATCATCGTGCCCGATTTCACCGACCTTTCGGTGGCCGACGCCAAGATCGTGGCCAAACGCTACCACATCCGCACCGAAGTCACCGACTCCGTGTACGTGAAGCGGATGGAGAAGGGACACGTATTTTCGCAGAACCCCGCTCCGGGCAGCAAGGTGAAGAAAGACCGCAACATCAAGCTCACCATCAACGCGCACAGCACCAAGATGGTGAAGATGCCCAACCTGGTGGGCTATTCGCTGCGCCAGGCCAAGGCAGAGATCCTGGGCAGCGGCTTGACCATGGGCCGGCTGATGTATCGCGAAGACCTGGCCACCAACAACGTGCTCGACCAGTTCATCGCCGGCAAATATGTCGCCCCCGGCACCGAAGTGGAGGCTGAATCCCCCGTCGACCTGCTTCTCGGCCTCTCTCCCGACGAAAGCGATACCTATATCCCCTACCTCGTCGGTTTCACCCTCCCTGTGGCCAAGGACAACCTCTTCGAGAATTCCCTCAACCTGGGCAACGTGAGCTACGACGAGACCGTCCAGACCTATCAGGACACCCTCAGCGCCGTAGTCTACCAACAGAATCCTACCTACAGCGCCGGTGCTCCCGTGCGCATGGGCACCACCATCAACCTCAAGCTGACCACCAGCCAGGCCAAGATCGCCGCCCGATGAGCGAAGACCTGCAGCCTGACCTCTCACCCGACATCCTGCCCGAAGACGAACAGCAGGAAATGTTCGAGCATTTCCGCATGGAGGTCGACAGCGGCCAAGCACCACTGCGCGTGGACAAGTATCTGTCTGAGCATATGCGCGACACCTCTCGGCACCGCGTGCAGCTTGCCATCGACGCTGAATACGTCCGCGTCAACGACCGTGTGGTCAAGGCCAACTACAAGGTCCGGCCGCTCGACGTCATCACCCTGATGATGCCCTACCGGCGCCGCGGCATCGAGATCAAGCCTGAGCCCATCCCGCTCGACATCGTCTACGAAGACGACGACCTGATGGTCATCAACAAGCCCGCCGGCCTCGTGGTCCATCCGGGGCACGGCAATTATTCCGGAACGCTGGTCAACGCCCTGGCGTACTATCTGGGCGTCCATCCCGACCCCGAGGGGGACGAGCGCATGGGCATGCTCGTGCACCGCATCGACAAGGACACCTCGGGACTGCTGGTCGTAGCCAAGGACGACGCGGCCCAGATTGAACTCGCCCGCCAGTTCTTCCACCACACGATCGAGCGCCGCTACTGGGCTCTTGTCTGGGGCAACATCGCCGACGACGAGGGTACCATCGACGCCCCCATCGGGCGCGACCCCAACGACCGGCTGCGCTTCCGCGTCTGCGCCGATGAGAGCCAGGGCAAACACGCCGTCACGCATTTCCGCGTACTGGAACGCTTCGGTTACGTGACGTTGGTGGAATGTGTGCTGGAGACGGGCCGCACCCACCAGATCCGCGTCCACATGAACCACATCGGGCATCCCCTCTTCAACGACGCCCGCTACGGCGGAGACCGCATCCTCAAGGGGACCCTCTATACCAAATACAAACAGTTTATCGACAACTGCTTCGCACTCTGCCCGCGCCAGGCCCTGCACGCCAAGACGCTGGGCTTCGTACACCCGCGCACAAAAAAAGAGATCTCGTTTGACAGCGAGATCCCTTCTGACATGTCCGCCCTTCTGGAGAAGTGGCGGCGATATGGGGGTTCCAATGTTCTCGAAGAAGAAGATTGAGATTCCGGGTCAAGCCCGGAATGACGATTAGAATCGACGGCCGGGACCGCCACCCCATCCGCCGGGACGTCCGCCGGGACCCGGGCCGCCAGGACCGCGCATGCCACCGCGGTTGCCGCCGAAGGTACCAAATCGGTAGGTCAGGCTCAGCATGATGTAACGGCCAAGGGTATTATTACGGGTATCCTGTACGTAGTTGTTCTGGTTGCTACGATAGGTATTCTTGGACTGGTTCAAGATATCGTAGGCTTTGAGTGACAGCGTAAACTGATTCTTGAACAACTGTTTGCTGATTTCAGCATTCCAGACGAAAGTCGGATCGTTGAACTCGGAATTATAGCCGTCGTAACGGGTGTAGCGTGCATCGGTCGAGATGTTCAGCACGTTGGGGATCTTGGCAATGAACCGGGCTTCCGCATTGCTTGTCCATGTGGCCGGATGATTGTTCTCAGACACCGAATACCAGGACTGGGAGAAACGGGTGCCGCCACCGATGGAAGTCTCGATGATGTCGTCACGATACGAGAAGCGGAGGTTCTCGGAAAAGCCGGCGGTCCGGGTCGTGTTCTGCGTATAGTTGGCCAGATTCAGATAGGAATGCTCGTCATATGCATCGATGTCGTCGTTGCCCACAAGAGAAACGCTGGTATTGTAGTTGGCATTGGTGAACGACATGATGGAGAAGCGGCTCTTGGCAATCGGCGTGTTGAACATGATGAAGGCACGGGTCGACCAGGATCCCTTATCGTTGTTCATCGGCACGGTGTAGTTGACACCTCTGTCGTCAATCCAGCTCGCATTCACGATGTTGTTGGTATTGTACGTAAAGTTCAAATTGGCGTTGAACGACGCGTAGGTCTTCATGTTCGTGCGGTTGAACATTACCATCATGTTGTGCGAGAACGAGGGGTTCAGGCCCAGGTTACCAAGGGTCTGGCGCTGCGGGTTCGAGTTGTCGGGCACAGGCATCATCTGCGTCAGGCTCGGCTGCTGGGAGTTGCCGCGGTAGTTGATGCGGAGCATTGTCGCATCATCGAAATTGATGTCGACACGCGCGTTCGGCGACCAGTTCAGCACCTTGAGGGTGAGGGTCGTATCACCAACTGTTCCATTGACGGTATGGTTGATGGTCTTTTGCGGCTGCAGGCTGGCGCCGAGGGTAAAGTTGTATTTTTCCTCCTGTTTGCGGAAGTTCAGGCCGATGTTCTGCCGGTGTACCCGGTTGGTGATGTTGCTGCTGTACATCGGATCCTTCTCAGTATATGCGCCACTTGCACCTTTGTCAAAAGTCTCCTTCTTGGAAAGCCTGTCCGTAAAGTTGTACATATAGTTGGCTTCCAGGTAGAAGTTCTTACCCAATGGCTCGGTGTACGAAACGCGGCCGTTGACTCCCTGCGACTTGGTCTTGGTCTGGTACATCTGGTCGACGATCACGTCACTGCTCCAATAAACCGGATTCCCCGTTTCAGGATCGTTTCCGATGTTTGTAAAAATCCGGGTCAGCGACTGGTTGTATCCCTCCATATCACTGTTATTGAAGTTGTAACGGGCATTGACAGATATCGTTCGGCCGGGCTTGCCCAGACGCTGGCGCCACAAAATGCGGCCATTGGCACTCTGGTTGTGGCTGTCTCCAAATGAAGCACTGTTACCTTCATTAACACGTGTCTTCTTTACGCCGTCAGCGCCTCGCCAGGTATCGAAGGTACTTGCTTCATCGAACGAACCCCAGCCTACATTGAAGTTGGGTTCGAAAAGCAGCGATGTATTTTTCGATATCTTCCAGTCTGCACGCGCACCGGCACGGACGCCCCAGGTACTGGTGGTGGTATAGCCGTCCTCATCAGAAAACACAGAAGAACCATCTTTCTGCAAAGTTTCACGGGCCGTCGTTTCTTTCACATAACGTTCGTTGCCGTTGAACATGGCGTTGCCTGTAATCTCGGACTGGTTCTTCCAGGTATGGCTGCCGTTGAAACCGGCCATGTAGGACGTGGACTCGCCGTTGCCGCCCCAGCCGAAACCGCCACCCATTCCGCCACGCATGCCACCTCCACGCATATTTCCCATTGATGAGGCCGCCATGTCGTTGAAACCTCGGTTGTTGGTGTTGTTGGCGTTGCCGATGAAGGCCAGCTGGTTGGTTTCGGTAAAGTTGGCCACCATCGCGGCGCCCTGGTAACGGATCTTATTGTCGGAAGGCTGTACGTCATAGCCACCGCCACCCATCAGGTTGCCGAACCAGCCGTTCATCATGCCCTTGCGGATACCCAGGTCAAGCACCGTCTCCTCCTCACCGTCGTCGATGCCGGTGAACTGGGCCTGCTCAGACTTCTTGTCGACCACGCTTACGCGCTCGATGATATTGGCGGGCAGGTTCTTGCTGGCGATCGTCGGGTCATCCAGGAAGAACTCCTTGCCACCGATCTGGATCTTGTTGATGGTCTTGCCGTTAGCCGTGATCGTGCCGTCGGAGCCGACTTCGATGCCGGGGAGCTTCTTGAGCAGGTCCTCGAGCATGTCGTTGTCGCCCGACTTGATCATGGTCACGTTATGGGTGATGGTGTCTTTCTTGACGGTGATCGGGTTACCGACGTCCGAGACGGTGGCGCCCTTCAGGAAATTGGCCTCGACGGCCATCTGCTTGGTTCCCAGATCCGTATCCTTGTTGATGGTAATCACTTCCTCGTAGGTTTCATAGCCCATGAGGATGGCGGACACCTTGTACTTGCCGGCGGGAATGCCCTTGATCTCGGCCGCGCCCCGGTCGTCGCTCTGCGTGTACTTGAGCACCTGGGTCTTGCCGTCGGGCGTCAGCGCCACGGTCGCGTAGCCCACGGGCTCTTTCGTCGTCTTGTCGACCAGTTTGATTTTCAGATTGTAGTTCTGGGCCTGTGCGGCGACGGCCCCTGTCACGAAGAGCAGCATCAGAAGAACTGCCCGGAAGAAACGATATTTCATATAAAAATTAGTTGTCTCAATAAAAAATCTTCTACTTAGACTGCTTGCAACAGGGAAAGTTAAAAGGACTAAACGGTTATTTTTTACTTTTTTTCAACCTTTTCGCCCTCTTTTACCCTACCGGGATGCGCTTCGATGAATGACTTCCAGTTTTTCGAAGTGCTGGTGTCGGTCAACGGACTGGTGAGCTGGTAGTAATGGCACATCGCAATCGCCAGAGCGTCAGAAGCATCCAGGAACTTCGCATCGAAGGTCGTCTTGAGGGTTTTCTCCATCAGCAGCTTCACCTGCTCCTTCGAGGCGTCGCCCCGGCCTGTAATGGCCATCTTCACTTTTCGCGGCGCATATTCAAAGACTGGAAGCTGGCGGTGCAGCGCCGCGGCGATCGCCGCGCCCTGCGCCCGCCCCAGCTTCAGCATCGACTGCACGTTCTTGCCGTAGAAGGGCGCCTCGATGGCCAGGTCATCGGGCGTATAGCGCTCGATCAGCGCCCCTACCCGCTCGAAAATCTGGCTGAGTTTCAGGAAATGATCCTTCTCCTTGCGCAGGTCCAGCACACCCATGTCCACATAATGGACGCTCTTTTTATCTACGAGAATGACCCCGTAACCAAGAATGTTGGTTCCGGGGTCGATTCCCAGGATAATCCGTTGCTGGTCTGCCATCAGATGAGGTCGAATCCAGTGTATTTGCGGAGCACCTCCGGCACTACGATGTGGCCGTCCGGCGTCTGGTAATCTTCGATGATGGCGGCCAGGATGCGCGGAAGCGCGAGGGAGCTGCCGTTGAGCGTATGGGCGAGCTGGGTCTTGCCGTTCTCGTCCTTGTAACGGAGTTTCAGGCGGTTGGCCTGGTACGACTCGAAGTTCGACACGGAGCTGACTTCCAGCCAGCGCTGCTGAGCGGCGGAGTAAACCTCGAAGTCGTAGGTGATGGCAGAGGTGAAGCTCATGTCACCGCCGCAGAGGCGAAGGATGCGGTAGCGCAGTCCGAGCTGCTGAACGAGGGTCTCAACGTGGGCCACCATTTCGTCGAGGGCGGCATAGGAGTTCTCGGGCAGTTCGAGGCGGACGATCTCCACCTTGTCGAACTGGTGCAGGCGGTTCAGGCCGCGCACGTCCTTGCCGTAGGAACCGGCTTCGCGGCGCCAGCAGGGTGTGTAGGCCGTCATCTTCACGGGGAAGTCCTCACGTTTGAGAATCACGTCGCGGTAGATATTCGTCACAGGCACCTCAGCCGTCGGGATCATGTAGAAACCGTCGAGCGGGACGTAGTACATCTGGCCTTCCTTGTCGGGCAGCTGGCCGGTACCAAAACCGGAATCTGCATTGACCATGTACGGCGGCTGGTATTCCAGATAGCCTGCATCGGTATTTTTCTCAAGGAACCAGGAGATCAGCGCACGCTGGATCTTGGCACCCTTGCCTTTATAGACGGGGAATCCGGCGCCGGTAAGTTTCACGCCGAGGTCGAAATCGATGATATCGAGATTCTTGACGAGTTCCCAGTGCGGCAGCGCGTTTTCAGGAAGATGCGGCTCGGGTCCGCCCATCTTGACGACCATATTGTCTTCGGCGGTTTTGCCTTCGGGTACGAGTGCGCAGGGCAGATTCGGGAGCAGCACCACGAGGGACTGCTGTTTCTGCTCGGCCTCAGCCATTTTTTCTTCGAGGGACTTGGACTTCTCCTTCAGTTCGGCAACGGCTTTCTTGGCTTCTTCAGCGTCGTCGCGCCGGCCCTGTTTCATCAAGGAGCCGATTTCGGCGGCCTTGGCTTTCTGCTGGGCCAGGCAGGCGTCGAGTTCGGTCTGCGCAGCACGGCGCTGACGGTCCATATCAAGGATTTGGTATACGATTTCTTTGGCGTCGAAATGCTTGACCTGCAAGCGTTCGATGACGAATTCGGGGTTCTCGCGGAGGAGTTTGAGGGTTAACATCTTACTGTTCGGTTTATAGCGGCGCAAATATACAAAAAAAGAGGAAAACCTGTCCGGTCTTCCTCTCTTTTATCGCTCTCAAGTCGAAAGGGCTTACGCTTCTGCTTTCGGCATCGGGACGACGGACACATAGGACTTGTCGCCCAGTTTCTTCTTGAAGGAGACAACACCGTCTACGAGTGCGAACAGGGTGTGGTCCTTGCCCATACCTACGTTCTCGCCCGGATAGTGGACGGTACCTCTCTGGCGTACGAGGATATTGCCGGCTTTGCATACCTGACCACCGAACAATTTGACGCCCAAACGTTTGCTTGCGGATTCACGGCCGTTCTTGGAACTACCTACACCTTTTTTGTGTGCCATAATTCGTTCTTTTTTAAATGGTTAGTTAAGCAATGCCTTCGATCTGGAGTTTGGTCAAATACTGGCGGTGACCGTTCTTCTTCTGATAGCCTTTGCGACGTTTCTTCTTGAAGATGATCACTTTGTCTGCCTTGCAGTGTTCGACGACGGTAGCCTTGACGCTGGCGCCGTCCACGTAAGGAGCACCGACTTTGACGTCACCCTCGTTGTCGAGAAGCAACACCTTGTCGAAAGAAAGAGCCGAACCGACTTCGGCAGCCTGACGGTTGACGAAGATCTGCTTGCCCGTTTCCACTTTGAACTGTTGTCCTGCAATGTCTACGATTGCGTACATAAATTAATTTTTTAAAAAATTAACAACCGGAAGCGGATAGCCTGTAACTATCTCTTAATCACTAGCTTAACGGTTTTCTAATCAATGTTTTGGGATGCAAATATACGCATTAAATCCTAATCTGCAAAACTTTGCGCAAGTTTTTGCCCTCGCTGCCAGCCTTACTCCTCCCCTTTGTTTTTCCGGAAATCCTTGAACCCCATCAGCAGTGCCACGATGAGCGCGATGGCAATGAAGAAATGCGCCAGCTTCTGCGCACTCTCCTTGTCCGGCAGGAACTGCACCATCACCAGCAGCACCGCCCCGGCAATGACGACGGCCCAGATGGGCCCCATAGTAGATTTCATCCTTGACATACAGGTATCTTTATTTTGTGTCGTCGTCGTGGAAAGGATTTCCTTGCGGTGCTGTACTGGCGACATAACGAAGCGCGTTGACAAACAATAAATTCTGCGTAGCATCACTGAAGCATTCGTCCCCGTGTCCCATGTTGATGTAAACCATCCTGTACCTGGTATTGCTCCAAACTACCGGGAAGTCTCCACCAAAGACGATATCCTTCAGCCCCAAAGGGAAGTTGCGGGGAGACAAAGAAACCAGAATCCTGATATCCGGATTAGATCTGGGATCCGGCTGCCATTGGTAGAACTCTGTAGCTGGAGCTACGTACTGATCTGGAAGATTTCGGGTGATAGCATGATCGTGCCCCTCGATGTCCACCAACGCCGGCTGCGGCGGCCAGTTATTGCATAAGAAACGGACACCGCCCATAAAATCATGGAACCAATCCCAGCCGGTGGACAAGTCATTGTAGCCTGCCCCGTGAAAACCCAGCCATCCGCCGCCGTTTTCCATGTATTCCTCGAACAACGCCCTTTCTTCGGACGTTTCCGGCGCCGCATTGGGCATGATGATCAAGTTGTATTGTCCCAGGGCTGCAGAGTCCTCCAAACGGGAGGAAACATCCAGTATCCAACCTTCGCCATAAGTCAGCCGATGGAAGAACTCGATGGCCTGACTAGCGAACTGACGATGGGCCTCCTCCACCTGATCGGAATAATACAGCAAAGCCTTGAACCGAGGCATATTCCCTGCATAGCTGGCAGGACGAACGTCAGAGGCAGAAACATAGTCAGCAGCAACTTGAACCGCGTGATTGCTGCGACAGGCCGACAAAAAGCCGCCAAACACCAGCAGCAACATATATGTAAGAATGACGGTCCGAATGGAGTCAAAGATGGTTTTCGGTTTAGGCATACAATAGCGGATTAGGTTGTAAAGATACCAATAATCGGCTTTAAAGCAGCACGGCTCCGACACCTTTTTTCTCGTCATCATTTTCGTCAAAGAGGCGCAAGACGATGGTCTCCCTAACGCGTTGAAAGCCTATCAGCTTGCGCCGAGGGCCGAAATCAGGGGTCGGCGCAAGGACGCCATAGCCAAATCGCGCCAGAATGCGGCTCGTTTCGTGCCATCTTGGCGGAATTCGACAAGGCTCGGGTGACAGCGCCGTTTTCCCCCGCCCCTTATCGTCATGCCCGACGTCACCCACAGCCATTCTGTGGCCGTTGTGAGGCAGATTATTGCACTAACGTAGGCAGAGGCTTGATACTGTGACCGCCAATGGTAATGTCAGTGAGCGTTATCTTGCTGCCAACCTCCTGATTGTCCCATCTGTAAGTATAATTGAAGGTGTTAATAGTCATATTACCAGAACCCACACCCAAGCTTTCGACGCTAATCACGAGGTTGTCTCCATCCCTTCGCATAGTAGCGGTATAATAATTGGCAAAACTTCCACTGATGGAGACAGTACCAAACACACTACCATTGTAAGTTGCCGATAAGGTCAAAGAAGTCCCAAACTTGATCACGGTCGTATTGCCATCCACGAATGCGTCGGCCAGTGACGGACCCACACTCCTGGTAATGTTATAGATGTGACCTTTATTGAGCTCTGTGTTGCCGGGGAAGATGATTGTATTACCACCCACTGTCAGGGTAAGATCTTTATAAGAACCATCTTTTACAGCCATAGCAAAAGTTGCTACGCCATCCTTATCAGTTTTTGCCTCTCCAATAATCGCATGAGCAGGATCGATTCCGAATGATATCTAGACATCCTTCGCATTGGCAGTCAGTCCACCGATTCTGAAGTTAAGGATAGCATTTGGGGGTTCCAGGACAAAGCCGTCGAGCGCGTAATAAGTATTCGCATACTCATGGCTGAACTGCTCCACAGCCTCCTTCTTCGTGGATACAAAAGCCTTGTCGCTATCAAACTCAAGCAAATCCTCAGAATCTGGACCATCTATAATTATATAGCCATAGTCTTCATAGCCGGCAGGCAGCAGCATGGCAAATGCCAGCGTCCTGAAGATATTCTTTGCTTTCATCATTCTTCTTCTATAAAGGCAGGTGATTTCGGCTTCAAAAGTAACCATAATCACAGAATAATCATTTCATCTCCGTTCACAGAAATTCTATCTGCGTTCACAAAGGAAAAAACTACATCATTCTGTTCAGGAATTCAATCATCCTGGCGTTGACCTCCCGGGATTCGGGTAGGTCGACGTCCGTGACATTATGGACGTGCCCCACTTTCTTGTCATCCGATGAAATATCCACGAAATCCAACGGACGGTCCAGAGCATCGCAGTCTGCCTTGATCAGGAGCGACTGGCTCCTGATGAAATCGTTGGTACAGGTCGACACGAACAACGGGCCGTGATAACTGCCTATGTATGTGCGCGGCGACAGGGACGTCATCCATTCCTTGTCTTCGTATCTCGGGCCGAGGAACCAAGCCAGGGCCCCTCTCGTAAACAAGCCTGCATTCGCGAAAGAGGCAAAATCATAGGCGGGACAGTTCAGGAGAACGCCATGCGGCACAAAGGCAGAAGGGCGAACGGGAAGTGATTTGTCTTCAGCCCCTTCCGCCATATACAGCGCCAAATGCCCGCCGGCCGAGTCGCCGGTCAGGAACATCCTGTCCTTGTTGAGCCCAAGCTCTTCCGCGTGGACGGCAAGATAGTCAAGCCCGGCAGCACAGTCAGCCAGTTCATCCGACACATCACGTTGTCCATCGTTCAACCGGTATTCCAGCAGCACCACATCGTAGCCCTCCTTTAGGAAAACCGATGCAAATGCACGGTTGTTTTCCCGCCGGCCACCCACATAGAAACCACCGTGGATGTCAATCAGGACAGCATCCTTCCGGACAGCCTTGTCCGCATAGTAGATATCAAGCACCTGGGAAGGATCCCCCTTCTCCACATAAGGGATGCCAATCCGCTTGACGCATGAATCCGCATAAAAAAGATCCGTCGATGTCATCGACCAAGCCAAGACCATCATTTTCAGCACCGGCTTGCCAATCTTTACTTGACCGCAGCCTGACAGAAGAAGCATCATGGCCAGCGCTGCTATTATACATGATTTGATAGAACTCCGAGACATGTCGTGTTATTTATCTGATTCAAGGCAGAATATCTGTTTTCCCTTCCGTCGGGCATACGCCATCTCCGACCGCGTATCCGGATAACGCCCGCTTGTGCAAAGATACAACATTCCGTCGATTTCCGTCAACTTGTGACACCGCTGGCGTCGTCGGGGCTAGGCCAGAGCGATGCTGCGTGTGTCACAGTTTGGCGGACGCCATCCACGCGCTCCGGCGGGAAGGTGCGATTCTGTCGCTCATGCGGCGAAAAAGGAGCTCCCCCGGTCGCTGGACGGCTAACTCCTGTGTCTACTGGGGCTCCGCCCCAACCCCTGCCGCTCCGGTCTGCTATCGCACAGTCTCTTGATTTTCTTCCGCCAATATTTTAAGGTCACAATTTGTTACCTTTTGTTGATTTTCAATGCGTTATGTTTATAGAACGGTAACTAATTCACCTATTATGCGGAAATCTTCTGCGGAAATCTCATCGATGTTAATCGAATTATACTTAGAATTCAAAGGCTTTAATTTAATTGAGGAGTGTTGCCAAGTGCCATTATCAGCAAAAGATTTTTCGCTTGAATATTGCTTGATTGCATAGCTTCCGCCATATTCCGGATCGAACGATGTATGATTTTGAACCAAGACTATTTTCCCCTCTCTGCTTCCAGCCGGATTCGCTCGAAACACGCAATAATCGCCATCATGAATCTTTGGTTCCATTGAATCCCCGACTGCCTTGACGACAAACATGTTCCGATTCAGTCGACCCAGTCCATCAACCCGAATCCAACCAAGTTCTTCAACATCCTCCCCATCTCCGAAGTATCCACAGGCCGCTTTTAAGGAATAGTAAGGAAGGAAATCCAGATATTTAACATTGTCAGCCACGCTGGCTTCTATACGGATTTCATCAGATATTTCATCCGTCACGGTCAAAAGGCTTGTCAGATGATCAGCAAGCGCTTTGTCACAACAAAACACATAACAGCCTTTCATGCCTCTGGTCATCAATGTGCGGTAGGTATTCTTGATGATCTCATCAGATAACTGGATCGCTCGGGTATCGCCATTTTTAATACGAGACTTCAAGCCGCGTACGGCAGAGTCGGCACTTGGATGAGTAAAAACATCTGTGATGACGCGGCCTTCGCGATATTTAATGTCTGGACCCAGAATGACACCGACGTAATCTAATTCCAACCCCTGACAGGTATGGATGCATCCTATTTGGTTGATAGAATGCTCCCCTATTATCCAAAGATTTCCATCATTGGAGAGATTCCACTTTTTCGAGAAATCATGCTCAGGAATCACGATATCCGGTTCTGTCAAATCATTTCTATGCCATTCCCAGCAGTATCCGGCAACAAGTCGGGATTTGTTCCGTCCCGCATTTTTTTTGACAATGCTGTCAAACAAATCATTTGGATTATCAAAGATTCTGAAGTCATAATCTGCGGTAGAGAGATTGATATTAGCTGTCTCGCTAATTTGTAATGCATTATCAAGCCATGACAAATAGCCATCGGAGCCATTGCATCGGAACTGGGACTCCAGTTTCATAATATGGACTCTGGCTCCTGATTGCTCTGCAATCGATTGAATGGTTTTAGTTGAACCGATGTCACGGATGTGTATCCGTTGCTTGTCATCTATGAAAAAGACGATGAATTTGGCAGCATGAATAATTTCCCGAATTTGGTTTTCACCTTGATTCCCATACATACCGCTCTTTTCAGTAAGACGATGCGCTTCATCGGCGATTAGAGCACCCATAGCGTTTTCCGGCGTATCAATAAAACTCCCACTACCCACAAATAGATTATTGATATAAGTACGTCTGAATGACCCACTAAGTTTGGCTGTATAAACGTCTCTTGGAGCTGCATTTTTTGATACATACTGGCAGACAATTCCTTCCTTGGTCAACTCAGCCATCAACTGAATCGCAAGGACGCTTTTTCCTGTCCCAGGGCCACCTTGCACAATCAATACTTGTTTTTGCCCGTTCTGTGCCTTTCTTGCCAAGTCTAAAGCATTCTCATACACCACTTTTTGTTCATCAATCATCACAAATTCCGGATTTCCCTTTACCATCGACACCAGGGAATCGGCAAGTTGTTTAGAAGGACGGAGTTCTCCGTTCTCAATGAGCCATAGGAGATCTTCTTTAGCTTCTTTCCGAATATGCTTTTCCAGGAAAAGTTGTAGTTTTCCGGCATCGCCTTTCAGGAAGATTGGCGCTTTGCTCATATAGTCTTGATAGCGGACATCTGAAATGATGGAATCATCTTGATAATTATGGAGATATGCACAGGGATTGAGACGGATATCGCGTTGCTGTATAGCACTATTATAGTTCTCTAGCATATAAGCATAAGACCATGCTTGATAGGACGGATGACTGGTTTCGGCTTCTCCGTGCTCAAAGCGGGTTACAACCAGGTCTGGCTTATCTGAAAAATGAGCCTTTTCCCATTGCTTGAGTTCTATAATAACAATATTTCCTCTGCCGTACTCGTCATTGCCGCCAACAATAAAGTCTATCCGTTTGGAAGTCAGGGGAATTTGATACTCTATTGCAACACCAGCATCGTCTGGTAGCTGCTTGGTGTCCATTACCCGGTACATATACTGCATGGAGTTTTTCCATGAACGCATTTCATTAGGAGACGTATGTCTGCCCAAATGAGCAAAGAAAGCGTTGTCTATGTTATCGGCTATCGTATCATCGAAAACATCTTTAATAAATTGCTTCTTCGTTGCGTGATAGATAATCATAACTCATTATACTTTTTTGCACTTCCTCTTGCTTTCTCCACGGGATACTTTTGGGCGTTGCGTCGGATTTTTTCAAGCATGATTTCTTTGATGTCAAGGCCATATTTGTCGGCCATTTGAAAGGCGTAATTGAGAACATCGGCCAGTTCTTCCCGGATCTTTTCGGGATTGATATCTTCAGGGTTTTTCCAAAGGAAACATTCCAGGAGTTCGGAAGCTTCGACGGAAAGACCGATAGCCAGGTCCTTTCCATTATGGAACTGGTCCCAGTCCCTTTCCTCGTTGAAACGACGTAACTCTTCCAGGATTTGCTCAATATCAGTCATAGGCTAAATCTCTTGAAGTCCAAATTGTTCTTTCAACTCCCCAGAATGCTATGGACATCCTGATCAAGGAAACGATTGAATGTTTCGCTATAGTAAAATTTTCGCATCTGGTAGAGTTGGGATAAATACAAAGATAATAAAAAACTTCCATCAAAGCGCGCTCGCGGTTTCAGCAGCAGAGAAGATATCGAGATTTACAGCTTTTCCAAAGTGCCAAAATGACACTTTGGATTGCACGCTCTTTTCGGCAGTTCAAATGTTGCTCCTATCGGAGTCAACCAAAAACAGGAAAGTCACAGCCCTAGCCACCCGCGGCTGATAGCGGGAGGGGCCCATGCGCAACATGGGAGGGAGACGCGAAGCGTCGGTCCGACCCGGGCCGAAGTCGAGAGCACGACCAAAGGAAGTAAAGGCAAAGCCGTCCGAGACTCGTGGAATGGAAAAAAGCTAATGACAAGTCTCGAACTGAGGATACAAATTTAGTATCTTTGTTTTTTAAGAGTGAAACTAGCAATCTGGGTATTCTCTATACAGTATAATTTATGTCTATTAAGCCTCTCACAGTACACGGTAGTTGGTGGGTTCCTGAAGGAAATCTTCGATTCAATGGAAGTCAATATACAGGAACATTGACATATACTGGAGCAGAGCCAACTGTTTTGGAGATTTATCACGAACCGACAGAAGGTCTCATTTCACGTAAGTATATGCAGTATGATGTGATATGGGGGAAAGATGCTAATGGCGGTTTCTATACTCTATTTGGAGCCGTAATGATTCAGCAGCATAACTTCACCAAGTCAACATTCAAAATCAACTATGTGTTGGTGGGGGCTCATATTGAATCCCTGGAAGAGCCTTGCTTTGATTTATGTATTGCTGAGTATCCTTACCTTCGTGAATGGGTTTTTGATTCTAGAATTGATGCTACAAAAGTAGAGGATGGTAATACAGTTATTCAATTAGATGATAAGAGGAAGGAGCCGATAATGGAATCCACAATAGAAGATGGTGTGAGAGTCTACTTGTGGAGCCAAATGAAGAAGAACTACACACGATTCTCAATAGCATTAGAACAAGCAACCAATTTTGATATAGAGATCCCTACCAAGGCTTCAATAAGTAAATACTTATCCATTGTATCATGGTTTACACAATTCCTTTCAATCGCCTTATTCAGACAACAATATCCATGCGCAATTTCTCTGAAGAACAAAGGAGAATACCAGAATTCTCTTTTGTTATTCGTAGTCAAGGAATCCACGAAGCCACTGCTTAACAATTCTCTCATAAAGTACAATGAGTTGAAGGATAAGATGCCTCATGTTTTAAAAACATGGTATGAAAACTATGAGCAGGTTTCACCGATAGCAAATTATCTTGTGCGTTCATTGGGGACAGAGCCATTTGACACACCCGATTTCTTAATCGTTGCACAGGCACTTGATGGATATTTCAAGAGGTTTGTAAATAAGAAAGACGGTAAGGATGTAAAGCAGTACAAGCAACAGATTGATAAACTGCTTAATAGATATCAAGGGGTTGAGGCACTGTGTAAATGTCATATAGACAGTGAGGTTCTAACTCAGAGTCGGCACAAGTATTCTCATCTGATTCCTGATGGTGAGAAAGGCATTGAAAAAGCAGCAAAAGGAAGAGCTTTGTACTGGTTGACAGAGAAATGCAAGGTTCTATTGACATGCTGTATACTTGATATGCTTGGACTGACGATTGAGGAGATTAATATTTGTTGCCATGAATCACCAGTCTGGCTGATTATTGATTCCTTACCCTTCGAAGATTCTGACTAACCTTTTCTCTATTTCTCTATTCATCGCCCCTGCCATAGGCGCGGCGTGAGGAGATGCCGGGTCAAGCCCGGCATGACGAAGATCCCTCGACTTCGCTCGGAATGACAGGGTGCGCGCTCAGATGAAAGAGAGGCCCGGTCATGCAACTTGAATAAATTGCTTTTTTGCGGGTGGCATTTTGAAAATTGTGTTTATCTTTGAGCTGTAAATGCAGATCAAGCGAATGTTTGATCAAATGGTAAAGTCAAGAGCACCGGATCTTTCTGGGAGAAGGTGCTCTTTATTGACTAAGTCGGGTAGGTACTGAGGAGGTTCCTTTCTTTCGTTTACACTTTACCATTCTGCATTTATTTATGGACGTAAAGATAACGATCCTGCTCTGCGTACAAGGTGCGCATGGCACTCCCATGTTTGTCCGCGCCTACTGGCGCAGGCGGCATGGCCGCAAGGAGTTCGTGCGGGCGTATTGGCGCTATCGCCGATGATCCTGCGCGACTGATGTGATATACTGCACGAAGCCCGGCTGGGAGCCGTCTTTGCAAAAAGGCGGCTCTTTTTGAGATGCAGAATCAAATAATCTTCCTATCTTTATGATATCAATACCTTTGCATTATGGCACAACAACATTATCCCTGCGAGACCTGCAAGCTCAGGGCGCACTATGAAAAGAGTCCCAAGTCTTTCCGGGGCCGGTTCTGGCGCTGGCATATCAACTTCTGTCCGGGGTTCAAGGCCTACTTCACCCATCAGGACGAAGAGACTAAGACGGCAATCCGTGAGAAGTATAACTTTCAAAAATACAAATAGCATTGCCCGGATGCCGATCATGTTACGCAACTTCCATCTGTTTTTGATTCTCGCATTCGTCCTGGTTCCTTCCTGCCAGCCGGATCCGACACGGGAGGCCATCGGGCAGCAACTGAAGTTGTACCCGGAGACCCGGGTACAGGACATCTATAAGAGTTTCTGTCAGGACAATCTGGGACCGGGGCATTTGATTCCCAATACGGAGGCGGCAAAAGCCTATTTGCTGGAGGAATTGCAGACCTATCGCGAGGACGTCGAAAACGGCCGGTATGACAAGCCTGCCCTACGCTATGTTTCTGTCGGTGACGCAGGGAATTATGTCCGCGTGGACTTGTCCGTCATTCTGGACGGAAAGGTTGATGAAGAAACACTTCTGGCGGCCTTCGTCAGGAGCGCCAATGAAGGGAGAACGATGTCGACGGACGAATGGAAAGAGAAGTGGGCCTCCGTGGCCGACGTCATCCGGAAGGACTTCCCCGCCCTCCCGGATGCGGAAAAAGACCTGGCCGCCATCGACTCCCTGATGGCTGAAGAGCATTATATCCTGCACCACAGCCGCATCTTCAACGAGACCTACCACCCCCACTACCGCATCGTAGCACGGGATATCTTCGACAAAGAGCTGAAACCGAGGATAAACGATTAGCCCAGCACCACATCCAGCACCATCATCAGCGCGAAGCCAAGGGCAAAGCCTATGGTGCCGATGTTGGAGTGTTTCCCCTGGGAATAGTCCGGAACCAATTCCTCAACCACAACGTAAAGCATGGCGCCGGCAGCGAAGGCCAACATGTACGGCATGATGCCAAGGATGGATGTTGCCAGCAGCAAGACCAGTGCGCCGCCGATCGGCTCGACAATGCCGCTCAATGCCCCGATACCGAAGGCTTTCCAGCGGCTGTTGCCTTCTGCCCTTAACGGCATGGAAATAATGGCACCTTCCGGAACATTCTGAATGGCGATACCCAGCGACAAGGCCAGCGCCCCGGCCATATTGAAATCAGCTGTGAGGGCGCCTGCGATGGCTACGCCCACAGCCATGCCTTCCGGAAAGTTATGGATGGTGACAGCCAGGGCCAGCTTGGCGGTGCGGGAAAGACGGCTCTTCGGGCCTTCCGTACTGCCGGATGCATGAATGTGCGGGGTGATGTAATCGATCAGCAAGAGGAAGGCAAAGCCGGCCAGCAGACCGATGACAGGCGGCACGACAGCCGATGTCCCCTGCCCCATCTCGATGGCCGGGATAATCAGTGACCACACGGAAGCAGCCACCATTACACCGGAGGCAAAGCCCAGCAGGACTTTCTGCAGCATCGCCGGCATATCCCGCCTCATAAAGAAGACGAAAGCCGATCCCAGGACAGTCCCCAGGAACGGTATCATCAATGCGATAAAGACTGGATTCATCCTAGAGAAGGGCCGCTATCTGCGCATCGATCTCTTCCGGGTTCACGACGGGCTCGAACCGGGCTACGACATGGCCTTTGCGGTCGATGAGGAATTTGGTAAAGTTCCACTTGATATCCGGGTTGGAGGCGTAGTCCGGATCGTTCCGGGAGAGCATGCCGTCCATGAATTTGCCCCTGTCGCTGTCGCCGAAACCAGCAAAGGGCTTCTGGGCATACAGCCACTTGAAAACTTCGTTGGCATTCTCGCCGTTCACGTCGGACTTGGCCATCAGAGGGAAGGTGACGCCATAGTTCACACGGCAGAATTCTTCGATTTCTTCATTGCTGCCGGGCTCCTGGTGGCCGAACTGATCGCAAGGGAAACCGATCACGTAAAAACCCTCGGGCGCATATTTCTGATACAGCGCCTCCAGACCGTCATACTGCGGCGTGAATCCGCACTTGGACGCGGTATTCACAATCAGCAGGACCTTGCCTTTGTAGTCTGCAAAATTCACCTGGCTTCCATCGTTGGAATCAGCTTTGAACTGGTATATCGTGTCCTTGTCGCTCGCGCAGCTGACGGCGAAAATAGCGACAAAAAAGAGCAGGAAGATTCTTCTGAGCTTCATATTCAGTCAATTGTTTTATTATTGTCTTTCAGTTGGTCGATAATGTCATCCAGCATCTTGAAGAGGGCGGGGACAGTCTCAGGCGTGACGCTTTCGCAGAGGACGGCGCTACCGACGGCTTCCGGTACATCAGTTAGTTTATTCTGGAGTTCACGCCCCTTTTTCGTGAGCTTCACGATCATCTGGCGGGCATCCTTCTCGCCTTTGGTCCGTGTCAGAATGCCTTCGGCCTCCATCCGCTTGAGCAGCGGCGTCACGGTATTGGTCTCCAGCAGCAGTCGCTTGGCTATGTCGTTGACCGGCTGTGCATCCTTCTCCCACAGGACCATCAACACCAGATACTGGGGGTACGTAAGTCCGTATTCCCCCAGCAGCGGGTGATAAGCCTGCGTGATCAGGCGTGAAGCTGTGTACAGCCTGAAACAGAGCTGGTTGTCCAATCTGAACTTCTCCTCCATTACAGCATTTCCTCTACGTCCTTTTCAAACGATACAGGCTCTGCCGTCGGAGCGAACCGCTTGATGACGGTACCGTCACGATTGATCAGGAATTTCGTAAAGTTCCAAAGGATATCGCTGTCCTTCTTCGCACTCTTGCTGATTCCCTTGAGCAGTTTCTGCGTGGCCTTGGCCTTGAGCCCCTTGTATTCTTCGGAGGGAGCCGCAGATTTCAGATAGGTATATACGGGGGACTCCTCGGGGCCGTTCACGTCGATCTTTTTCATCAGTTGGAACGTAACGCCGTGGTTGATACGGCAGAATTCGGCAATCTCCTCGTCGCTGCCTGGCTCCTGATGGGCGAACTGGTCACAGGGGAAGCCAATGATGTCCAGTCCCTGGCCTTTATATTTCTGATACAGTGCCTCAAGGCCGTCGTACTGCGGAGTAAAGCCGCATTTCGAAGCCGTGTTCACAATCAAAAGCACTTTGCCCTCGAAGCGGGCGAAATCGAGCTCCTCTCCCCTGTTGGTCAGAGCCTTGAAGTCGTAGATCTTTGCCATCTTACCTCTATTTTTATCAGTCGTTAATTATATCGTTCACGATGCAAATATACGACTTTATTTTTATATCGCAAGCGATATTTTAAAAAAATCTAAAAAAATGCCCGGCCGGAGCCGGGCACATGGATTTACAGGCGACCAGGGTAGACTTCGAGAGCTTTCTCGAAGCAGACGAGGGCGCGCTTGAGGTCTTCTTCCTTGAGGACGTAGGCCAGGCGGACCTGGTTGGTGCCGAGGCCCTTGGTGGCGTAGAAACCGGCCATTGGAGCGACCATCACGGTCTCGCCGTTGTAGTTGAACTCCTCGAGAAGCCATTTGGCGAATTTGTCGGAATCATCGACCGGCAGCTGCACGGCGGCGTAGAAAGCACCCATCGGACGCGGTGCGATCACGCCGGGAATCTTCTGCAGGCCGTCGATCAGCACGTCACGACGGTGGATATACTCGTCGCGGACGGCCTTGAAATACGATGCCGGAGCGTCGAGCGCACCCTCAGCGGCGATCTGGCCGAAGGAAGGCGAGCAGAGGCGGGCCTGAGCATAGCGCATGACAGCAGACATCACCTCTTTGTTGCGCGACACGAGATAGCCGATGCGTGCGCCGCAGAGACTGTAGCGCTTCGAAACGGAGTCGAGAAGGATAACGTTCTGCTCCAGTCCGGGGATGTGCATGCAGGAGAAGTGCGGCTCGTCGGTGTAGCAGAATTCACGATACACCTCGTCGGCATAGATAAAGAGATTGTACTTCTTCGCAATCTCGCCCAGTTCGAGGAGCGCTTCCTTCTTGTAGAGGCATCCCGTAGGATTGCCCGGGTTGCAGATCACCACACCCTTGGTCTTCGGGGTGATGCGCTTCTCAACCTCGCTCATCGGCGGCAGCGCGAAACCGTCTTCAATGTGCGTGGTGATGGGAACGAGTTTCACGTCGTTCTGGACGGCGAAAGAGTTGTAGTTGGTATAGAAAGGCTCGAAGACGATCACCTCGTCGTCGGGATCACAGGTGACGCCGAGTGCGATCTGCAAGGCCTCGCTGCCGCCATTGGTGATATTGATATCGCTTGCTTCAACGTTGATGCCGATGCCCTTGTAGTATCGCGCCAGACCTTCCCGCAGCGAATCGTTGCCGCCGGACTTGGCATACTCCACAACCTTCAGGTTGTTGTTCTTCACGGCGTCGAGCGCCTCTTTCGGCGACTCGATATCGGGCTGGCCGATGTTCAGATGATAGACTTTGATCCCCCGTTTCTTGGCAGCGTCTGCAAAGGGAACGAGTTTCCGGATCGGAGAGGCGGGCATTGCCTGCGCCTTTTTGGATAATGTGAGCATTATATTAAGAATTTAAAGTTTTGCACCGTATTTGCCGAGTTCTTCCAGGAAGCCCTCGATCTTGGGCTGCACCTTGCTGGTGGGGCAGTCGTAGTTGTTGACCAGGATGGCGAAGCGCAGCAGGCCGCGTTTTGAATCCACATATCCCGCATAGCAGCGGACGCTGGAGAGCGAACCGCTCTTGGCGTAAATGGTTTTCTTGATCTGGGGATCGGCCCTGCGGAGCACGTTCTGCAAGGTTCCGGGACGGCCGGGGCCGGGGAAGCTGGAGAGGTATTCCGGGAAATCAGGGCTGAGGGCCATCATCGCGTAGAAACGGGTGAAGAAGCGGGGCGACACGTAATTCTGGCGGGAAAGGCCGCTGCCGTCGTCCTGCGTATAGCCGTAGGTCGAGACGCCGCGGTCCTCCAGGTATTCGTCGATGATGCGGCTGGCGGCGCCGTAGGAGATGCCCATGCACGGCTCTCCGGTCTTCCGCTCGATCAGCGTCTTGCCCACCATCTTGAAGATGGTCTCCGCAAAGAAGTTGTTGCTGATGGTATTGGTCACCTTGACGATGCGGCGGAGTTCCGGCGAGAAGGTCTCGGCGATGTAACGGAGGTCTTCCTGCCGGGGAACCGAATAGTCACGGGACAGTTCGCGCACGTCCGTAATGCCTTTGCAGATCACGCCCATTGAGCGGAGGTACGCGGCGAATTCAGCGGCGCAGGTGGCCGGGCCATACTTGTTGGACTGGACCAGCGTCCGGGGTTTCGCATCGATCCCGTACGTTCCGACGAACTTGCCGATGGGCGAAATGCTGGAAGCATAATACTCCGTGGCGTCGCCATCGCCTTTTTCTCCGGTCGTCGCCTCGTTGATATAAGTCATGTACGGGGAATAGGGACCGACGGGCGTGATGCGCACCGGGTCGCCGACCACCTCCCCTGCTTCAATTTCGAAATAGCTCAGGTTCTCGCAGAACGACAGTCCGGAGGTACCGCTGCCGTAGTCGTAACCGATATTGCCGTAAGACCAGCTGGAGGGGATGTTCTCTTCCTCATAGATACGGTCGTCGCCGACGATGCGGCCGTTGATGCGGCGGATACCGGCGTCACGGACCGCCTTGGCCCAGATGCCGAAAATCGAATCGACCGGGAAGGCGATGGTGTCGCGCGAACCAAGGGTAGGATCGGCGCCGCCTACGATATAGAGATTGCCGTGCAGCACGCCGTTTTCAATACGGCCGTCATAGGCGACACGCGTAGAGAAGCGATAGTCAGGTCCCAGGACCTCGTAGCCCAGTCCCGTGGTAATGGTCTTCATGGTGGAGGCCGTCAGCAGCGGCATGTCCGGATTCCATGAAGCGATCTCGACACCGTTCTCATCGACAGCCAGGATACCGACCACCGCATTGATCAGGAGCGAGTCGGTCTTCATCTGCTGGTCGATGTAATTCTGAACACGGTTCTGGCCCGTAAGAGCCAGCGGAAGGAGCAGCAGGACTGCAAGAAGCGACTTTTTCATATCCTTTTCTTTATATTCAGCAAAATTAGTAATTTTGCCAGATAAAAAAGAAAAAATCATGCATCGCAGCATCTCTCTTTCCGGCATCCTGACGGCCGCATTCCTGCTTCTCATCGCAGCAGGCTGCAGCCAGAAGCAGATTCCGATCGACAATCCCATGGTCATCAACAAGGCCCTCTACGATACGGCTTCCCATTTCTACGTGGATTTCGAAAAGTATCCTGCCGAAATGCGCAACCTGCCCATCGGCATCTTCGATTCGGGCACCGGAGGACTGACCGTCCTGGAGAAACTGCTCAGCCTCGACCATTTCGACAATATCACGGGAGCCGAAGGTCGCGACAGCATCCTCGACTTTGCCGGCGAGCATTTCATCTATCTCGCCGACCAGGCCAACATGCCCTACGGCAACTATGCGGCTGAAAACAATACCGAATATCTGCAGGAACTCGTGATCAAGGATGCCCTCTTCCTGCTTGATGACGGCTACTTTGTCAACGGCATCGAAGAACAGCCCAGCGGTCACAAGCAGCAGGCCAAGATCATCGTCGTGGCCTGCAACACCGCCACGGCCTACGGCCTCGACCTGATCAAGTCGCTGCTCAGCCAGTCCGGAACCGGTGTCAAGGTCATCGGCGTGATCGATGCCGGCGTGAATGCCACGCTCGACGAGCTGGACATCCAGTCCGACACGGCACCCTTCGCCATCGGCGTGCTGGCCACTCCGGGGACCATTGCCTCGGGCGTGTATGAACGCACGCTCCGGGCCGAACTCGCCAGGCGCGGCATCACCACGCACATCGACATCATCAACGAAGGCGGCGAAGGCTTTGCCGAAGCCGTGGATTCCGATCCCAGCTACGTCAATCCCCATCTGTTCGCCATGAGCAGCAATTATCTCGGCCCCGTGCTGGGAGAAGGCCCTGAGGACATCCGTCCCGGGCTGATGCGCGCCTACAACTTCGATTTTTCTGACAACCAGATTCTGGCCCGGCGCGAACCGGGCGGAAAATATGGCGCCATCCAGCTCAACAGCGCCGCCAATTACGCCCGCTACAACATCGTGACCCTCCTGGAACATCACCGCCAGAGTGGAAATGGCACCCCCATCCGTGCCATCATCCTCGGCTGCACCCATTATCCCTTCTATCTGGAAACCCTGCAGGAGATGCTGGCATACCTGCGCGAATACCGCGAAGACGGACGCTACCCTTACCGTGAACTGATCGCCGATACAGTGACCTTCATCGACCCGGCTGTCTATACCGCCATCGAGTGCTACCAGACGCTCCGCAACGACGGAAACCTGGCTTACCGCATCACGCCGACCCGGGTGGATGCCTATATCTCGATCCCCAGCAGCCTGCTTGAAGACAACTGCCTGACTCCCGAAGGCTTTCTCACCCACGATTTCAAATACGGCCGCCCGACCGGTACGGAGGACCTGACCACCAAGCAGGTGCCGTTCTCCCTCGACAATATCGACGAAAACAACCTGCAACGGATCAAGGAACGCCTCCCCTATTCCTACGCACTGATCGCTCCCACGCTCAAATAGACCCGATGTTCCAAGAGACCATAACGCCTGAAGAAATAGAGCAACTCGAACTGGCCGCCTTCCCCGGCAAGATCTATGTCATCACCCAGCCCGGACACGACCTTTCCCACGCCATCGAACACCTGTCCGCCCAGCGCATCATCGGCTTCGACACCGAGACCAAGCCCGTGTTCCAGGCCCATCAGCCCCGACATCACACAGCGCTCCTGCAACTGGCCAGCGATACGGAAGCTTTCCTTTTCCGCCTGCAGGAACTGGGTCTGCCCCAGGAAATTGCAGACATCATGGCCGACCCGTACATCACAAAGGTCGGTGCCGCCGTCCATGAAGATATCCACGGCCTGCAACACTACTGTTCCTTCGAGCCGCACCGCTTCATGGACCTGCAATCTTTCGGAGGCGACTATGGCATCCAGGAAAAAAGCGTGCGCAAGATGGCCGCCATCATCCTGGGCTGCAAGGTTTCCAAGGCGCAGCAATGCTCCAACTGGGAAGCCGATCCCCTGTCTGAGGCCCAACTGCTCTACGCAGCTACCGACGCCTGGATCTGTGTCAAAATGTATAAGGCCCTCCTGGCTTCGCAACGCATATGACAAGTCTTTATCTCAAAAAAGGACGGGAGGAATCGCTGCTGCGTTTCCATCCCTGGGTTTTCTCCGGCTCGATCGGTGGCATCGAAGGGCCTGACCCGGCCGAAGGCGAAGTGGTGTGCGTCTATTCGTCCCGCAAGGATTTTCTGGGCTGGGGACACTACCAGATCGGCTCGATCGCCGTACGCATGCTGAGTTTCGATGCTGCGGAAGCGCCCGTGACGGATGCTGCTTTCTGGAGAGGAAGGCTGCAGCGCTGCCTCGACGCCCGGAAAGCAGTCGGCCTGGCCGGTGCGGCCGCGACTTCCTGCTACAGGCTGGTCCATGGGGAAGGCGACGGGCTGCCCGGACTGATCATCGACTGGTACGACGGCGTCTGCGTACTGCAGGCGCACTCCGCCGGCATGTTCCTGTCCCGCGCCGATATTGCTGCTGCCCTGCAGGAAATATACGGCGGACAGTTGCTGGCCGTGTACGACAAGAGCGAGGGTACGGCACCTTTCAAGGCCGGACTTGCATTGGGCGACGGCTATCTCTGGCAGGCCGGCACGGCCACATCGCTCTGTCCGCGCACCGTGCTGGAAAACGGACACAAGTTCCTGGTTGACTGGGAAAACGGACAGAAAACCGGGTTCTTCCTCGATCAGCGGGAAAACCGTGCGCTGGTGGAACGCTATGCGAGCGGGCGGCGGGTATTGAATTTGTTCTGCTACACGGGCGGCTTCAGCGTGTACGCACTTGCCGGCGGCGCCGTGAGCGTCGATTCGGTTGACAGTTCAGCCCGTGCCATCGAACTCGTACAACAGAATATCGCGCTGAATTTCGGAGCCGCGGCCCCGCACCGGGCGCTGTGTTGCGACGCCATCGATTTTGTCAAGGAAGCGCCGAAAGATGCCTACGACCTGATGATCGTCGATCCTCCGGCTTTCGCCAAGCATCGCGGCGCGCTGTCCAATGCCCTGCGTGCCTACCAGCGCCTGAACGCCGCCGCCATCGGAGCCGTCGCTCCGGGCGGGCTGGTCTTCACCTTCAGTTGCTCGCAGGTGGTCGACCGCGAGACGTTCGCCCTGGCCATCTTCAGCGCGGCCGCCGAGACGGGACGCCGTGTCCGGATCATCGACCGTCTCTGCCAGCCGGCCGACCATGCCGTGAACATCTATCATCCGGAAGGTGCCTACCTCAAGGGGCTGGTCCTCTATGTTGAATAATCCTTTCTGCTACACGCCCTCGCCCTCGATCGTCGACGCAGCCCGTGCATTGACGAAACACATCGACGAGACCCCGGAACTACGTGCATTGTTCGCCGAAGGGAAGATGCTGGGTGTGCTGGAAGTCGAGGACTCTACGTTTCTCTATGCATTTTCAGGGCTGGCCGGAGGCAAGGCGTACGTCGAGGGCTTCGTGCCGCCGATCTTTGACTGGAAACCCGAAGACATCGTGAGCTCGTCGGCAGAAGAATCGCGCCGCCTGCAGGACTGGCTCTTCGAGCAATATGTCGTCGTGAACGGCCGCGGCGAACAACGGTCGATCCGACAGATCTTCGCCGACCGCGGCCTCGTTCCGCCCGGCGGCACCGGCGACTGCGCCGCGCCCAAACTACTGCAATACGCCCTGTCACATGGCCTCAGACCCATCGCCATCGGCGAATTCTGGTATGGCGCCTCACCCGCACGGGAAGTGCGGCGCGCCGGCGCCTTTTACCCGGCCTGCACGGGAAAATGCGGCCCGCTGCTCGGATATATGCTGCAAGGCGTCGACGTGGAACCCAATCCGCTGGAGAGCGACACCCACTGGCATCTGTCTGACCCGGTCGTCCGCTACGAAGATACCGCACTGATCGTCGCGGAAAAGCCGGCCGGCATGCTGGCTGTTCCGGGACGTCCGGTCGAAGGCGTTCCGCCGCGGCATTCGCTGCAGGACTGGTTGACCGGCTACTGCGGTGGTCCGGTCCTGGCCTGCCACCGGCTCGACATGGATACATCCGGACTGATGGTCTTCGCCAAGACGCCTGAAGTGCAGGCGGCGCTCCAGCAGCAGTTTGAGAAACGGGAGGTTTCGAAAGCCTATCTGGCCCGGGTGATGGCTGGCGACAAGGCGCTGAAAGCCGGCGACCGTGGAAAAATCACGCTGCCGCTGGCACCCGACTGGTACGACCGTCCGCGGCAGATGGTCGATCCCGAACAGGGCAAGACGGCCGTCACCGACTACGAAGTGCTGGAAGTTCGTGACGACGGGTCCTCCTTCGTTCGGCTCATCCCCTACACCGGCCGCACCCACCAGCTTCGTGTGCATTGTGCCCATCCCTCCGGGCTGGGCCGTCCTATCGTCGGCGACCGCCTGTATGGCGGCTCACCAGCGGACCGACTGATGCTCCATGCCGCCCGCCTCAGTTTCCGCCATCCCGCCGATGGCCGTCGACTGACTTTCGAATCGGACTTTCGATAAAAAAGTTTGTATATCCAAAAAGAATCCCTACCTTTGTATTCCCATATGGTGCCTGGGCCGGGAGGTTAGGCACTGGTCTGCAAAACCAGTTAGAGCAGTTCAATTCTGCTAGGCACCTCAAAAAGAAAAAGAACCCCGCGGGTTCTTTTTCTTTTTGGGTGCCTAAAGGCACTTGTGTCTACCGGGGGCTCCGCCCCCGTACCCCTGCGGCCGTTCCGGCCGGCGCTTCGCTTTTGTTTTGGAGGTGCCTGACGGCACTTGTTCCTATCGGGGGCACAGCCCCCGGGCCCCTCGCGGCTTTGCCGCGGCGCTTCGCTTTTAGCCGAATTATTTTCTTGTAAGATAGCGATTTTCCTTTTTTTTATTTATATTTGTTAAATCGAAGCGAAAACCACTATTTACTATATTAACCATTCATAAAATCCATGAACAAAAGTACTAAAATCTGGCTGGTCATTGCAGGTATTCTCCTCGTGATCCTCGGCGTGCTTTGCCTTTGCCAACCCACGTCTACGCTCTTCGCAACGGCTTGGATGATCGGTTGCTTCACACTGATTTCCGGTATCTCCAAGATGATCTTCACCTTCCGTACGCAGAAATTCCTGCCCAACAGCGGCAGCCGGATGCTTTCGGCGCTCCTGCTCATCATCCTCGGTATCATCTTCCTGGCGAACAACCTGTTCGTCACCATTTCGCTGCCTATCATCTTTGCCATGTGGGTGCTGATCGAAGGTGTCATCGTCGTTGTCAACAGCTTTGACTACAAGAAATACGGCTTCCAGTACTGGTGGGTCATCCTCCTGATGGGTCTCGCAGGTGCCATCCTCGGCGTGCTGGGTCTCCGCAACCCGGATGCCTCCGCCGCTACGCTTTCCACGCTTATCGGTGTCGGTATCATCCTGATCGGTGTCGGCTACATCGTCGCCGTCTGCGGTGTCAACAAATTTGAGAAACAAGTGAAATAGCAGGTCGACCAGATCAGCAACACGATCAACAACGCCCAGTAATCTGAACCGACGATCGGACGGAAGTCCCTTCTGAAAAAGTTACCGCCATCCCTTCATGAAGAGATGGCGGTATTCTTGTGGGCAGGAATCCAAAAAATATATATCTTTGTAGATTATAAACATTTCTTACCTTGGAACAGACTACCAAAGACAACTCCAAATGGGGACAGGCCGCCAAAGAAGGGCTCATCCTGGCTTCCGTCACTGTCGTCATATCGACCCTTACCTTCCTGACTGAAAACTCTTTCCTGAGCGGGCTGCTCTGGCTTGTCAAACTGGTCGGCAGTATCTGGCTGCTCCGGATCTTCATCAATCACTACAGCGAAGAACACCTGGATGAATCGCCTTTCGGCTATGGCGTCGTCGTCTGCGTGCTGTCTGCCATCGTATGCGCCGTCTGGTCTTTCGTCGAGTACCAGTTCCTGTTTCCGGATGCCGTGGCCAAGGCCTTCGACCAGGCCCTTGAAAGTCTTTCACAGATGGGCGGGATGATGCCCGACGGCTTCGAGGATGTCATGCTCAAGATGGAAGACAATTACGCACAGATCAACTGCATCACCACCTTCTTCTGGTGTTCGCTGCTCGGCCTGCTTTTCAGCGCCATCATTGCCCGCCCCGGTTCGCGCAAGAACAATGTCTTCACCGACGAGGAGATGAAACAGAACAATGATGACGAATTCAATTTCTAAGCGCATGGATCTTTCGATTGTCATTTCCCTCTACAACGAAGAGGAATCGCTCCGTGAGCTGGTCGCCTGGATCGACCGTTCGCTCACACCCTATAACTACGAATACGAGATCATCATGGTTGACGACGGCAGTCGCGACCACTCCTGGGAAGTCATCGAGGAGCTTGCGAAGCAGTATCCCCAGATCCGTGCAATAGGATTCCGCCGCAACTATGGCAAGTCGGCCGCGCTTTACTGTGGCTTCGAGGCGGCGAAGGGCGACATCGTGGTGACGATGGACGCGGACCTGCAGGATAATCCGGAAGAGATTCCGGAAATGATCCGGATGATCCGTGAAGAGGGCTATGACCTGGTGTCGGGCTGGAAGAAGAAACGCTACGACAATGTGGCTACGAAGAATCTTCCGTCGAAACTCTACAATGCCACGGCGCGCAAGGTTACGGGCATCAAGCTGCACGACATGAACTGCGGCCTGAAAGCCTATCGCAATGAAGTGGTGAAGAACATCGAGGTCTATGGCGAGATGCACCGTTTCATCCCCTATCTGGCCAAGAATGCCGGTTTCGACAGGATCGGTGAAAAGGTAGTGCATCACCAGGCGCGAAAATACGGCAAGAGCAAGTTCGGCATGAACCGTTTCATCCACGGTTTCCTCGACCTGCTGTCCATCTGGTTCCTCCAGAAATTCGGCAAGAAACCGATGCACTTGTTCGGAGGCATCGGCACGCTGATTTTCTTCATCGGCGCCATCATTGCCGTCTGGCTGATCATCGAAAAACTGGTCTTCCAGGCGAAAGGCCTGACTTTCCGGCAAGTCACCGACCAGCCGCTCTTCTACCTGGCCCTCGTCGCCGTCATCCTCGGCGCCCAGCTCTTCCTCACCGGTTTCCTCGGCGAAATGATCGCCCGCAACGCCAGCGAACGCAACCACTACAACATCAAGCGAACAATCCGCTAAGACAGCTATGAAATACGATGTGATCGTCATCGGCGCAGGCCCGGGAGGGTATGTCGCCGCCATCCGGGCCGCACAGCTCGGATTCAATACCGCAGTAGTCGAACGCAGTGAACTGGGCGGAATCTGCCTCAACTGGGGCTGCATTCCGACCAAGGCGCTGCTCAAGAGCGCCCAGGCGCTGCATTATGCTGAACGGGGTGCCGACTATGGCTTTACCGCCGAGAACGTGAAGCCCGACCTGGCCGCCATCGTCGCCCGCAGCCGCGGCGTCTCCGCCACGATGAACAAGGGCGTGGAATACCTCTTCAAGAAGAACAAGGTGACGGTCCTCAAGGGCAGCGGCAAGGTGCTCGCCGGCAAGCGTGTCGAGGTGACGCCGCTCGAAGGCGCCGTCGAAGTCCACGAAGCCGATCACATCATCCTGGCCACGGGCTCGCGTCCGGCCGAACTGCCGTTCGCTCCCATCGACGGCGAGAAAATCTGGTGCTACTACCAGGCGCTGGTTCCGGAGACGCTTCCCAAGTCACTGGCTGTCATCGGCAGCGGCGCCATCGGCAGCGAGTTCGCCTATTTCTACCGCTCGCTGGGCGTCGAAGTGACGATCATCGAATTCATGGACCGGGTGCTCCCCATCGAGGACGACGACACCTGCGCACAGGTCAGCCGCAGCTTCCGCAAGATGGGCATCAAGGTGATGGTCTCGTCAGCCGTCCAGAAGGTCGATACTTCCGGCGACCTGTGCCGCCTGACTGTGCAGACGAAGAAAGGCGAGGAAATCGTGGAGGCCGAAAAAGTACTGTCGGCCGTCGGCGTTCGCCCGAACACGGAGAACCTGGGCCTGGAGGCGCTCGGTATCGAGCTCAACCGCGGAAAGGTCCCTGTAGATAAGTTCTATAAGACTTCGGTCGATGGTATCTATGCCATCGGCGACATCATCGCAACGCCGGCGCTCGCGCATGTGGCTTCATCCGAAGCCGTCTGCTGCGTCGAGGCCATCGCCGGACTGGATCCTACGCCGGTGAACTACGACAACATCCCGGGCTGTACCTACATCACGCCTGAGGTGGCGTCCGTCGGCATGACGGAGCGCAAGGCGAAGGAACTGGGCATCGACTACATGGTCGGCAAGTTCCCGTTTACGGCTTCCGGCAAGGCCACGGCCGCCGGTGCCCGTGACGGCTTCGTAAAGCTGGTGGTCGACGTGCCGACCGACAAGGTCCTGGGCGCCCATCTGGTGGGCGACAACGTCTCGGAGATGATCGGCGGCATTGTCGCGGCCCGCAACCTCGGCATCACGGCAAAGCAGCTCGCCGGCTCCATGTTCCCGCACCCCACGATGAGCGAAGCCATCATGGAAGCCGCTGCCGCCGTCCACAGCGAAGCCATCCATATTTGATGAAATAAGAGAGCCCGCCTCAAGGCGGGCTCTCCGTCATCTATGCTTCGCGGCCGTGGCAGTTCTTGTATTTCTTGCCGCTGCCGCAAGGGCAGGGATCGTTGCGGCCGACGCGCTTCTCGACATGGACCGGCGCATTCGACTTCTGCTCTGAACTGTTTGTCAGCAGGTCGGGACGGCTTGTCTTCATCCGGCTCATGTCCGAACGCTTCTCATGCCCTTCCGTCACCACATCCTCCGGCTGCTGCTCCTGCCGCAGATAAATCTGGGCACGCAGCAGGAAGGCCAGTACATCTTTGTTCAGGTTTTCCAGCATGGTGATGAACAGATCGTAGCTTTCGGTCTTGTACACCACGATCGGGTCTTTCTGCTCGTATGCGGCATTCTGGACCGACTGCTTCAGGTCGTCCATGTCGCGCAGGTGATTCTTCCAATATTCGTCGATTACACGCAGCGTCACCGTCTTCTCGACGGCGCGGATCACCTCGCGGCCCTTCGACTCGTAAGCCTTCTTCAGGTCGACCAGGATGGTGTAGACCAGCTTGCCGTCCGAAACCGGAATGGCGATGTTCTGGTAGAACATGCGCTTGGTTTCGTATACATATTTGATGATAGGCCATGCCCGCTCCACGAGCGCGTCGAAACGGCGCTGCTGCACCGTGAGCAGCGACTGCTGCAGGGCTTCTGTCAGCTGGGCCCGGTTCGACTTCTCATAGAACTTCTCGTCGAACTCCGGCTCCACGGAAAGCGTCTGGCGCAGTTCCTCGCAGAAACTCTCGAAATCCAGGTCCTTGTTCTGCTCCACGAACATCTCGCAGTAGTCCGTGGTCATGTTGAGCACATCCACGTCGATGCGCTCGCCCGTGAGGGCGTTGCGGCGCTTCGTATAGACGACCTCACGCTGGTTGTTCATCACGTCGTCGTAGTCGACCAGGCGCTTGCGGGTGCCGAAGTCGTTCTCCTCGACCTTGCGCTGCGCCCGCTCGATGGCGCCCGAAAGCATCGACGCCTCCAGCGCCTCGTTCTCGGCCATGCCCATACGGTCCACCAGGCTGGAGATACGCTCGCTGCCGAAGATACGCATCAGGTCGTCTTCCAGCGACACGTAGAAGATGGAGCTGCCCGGGTCGCCCTGACGGCCGGAACGGCCGCGGAGCTGACGGTCCACACGGCGGCTGTCGTGCCGCTCCGTGCCGATGATGGCCAGACCACCGGCCTCCTTGACTTCCGGCGTCAGCTTGATATCGGTACCACGACCGGCCATGTTGGTGGCGATGGTCACGGTAGCCGGCTCGCCGGCGTGCGCCACGATTTCGGCCTCACGCGCGTGCTGCTTGGCATTCAGCACCTGATGCTTGATGCCGCGGAGCTTCAGCATGCGGCTCAGCAACTCAGATATCTCGACCGAGGTCGTACCCACCAGCACCGGACGGCCCTGGGAGATGTATTCCTGTATCTTTTCGATGACGGCGGCGTACTTGCCCTTCTTCGTCTTGTAGATCAGGTCGTTCATATCCTCGCGGATCACCGGCCGGTTGGTCGGGATCACCACCACGTCGAGCTTGTAGATGTCCCAGAACTCCTTGGCCTCGGTCTCGGCCGTACCGGTCATGCCGGAGAGCTTGTGGTACATGCGGAAATAGTTCTGCAGGGTGATGGTCGCGAAGGTCTGCGTGGCGGCTTCCACCTTCACGTTCTCCTTCGCCTCGACGGCCTGGTGCAGACCGTCGCTCCAGCGGCGGCCTTCCATGATACGACCCGTGCCCTCGTCGACGATCTTGATCTTGCCGTCGATGATCACATAGTCCACGTCCTTCGCAAACATGGCGTACGCCTTCAGCAGCTGGTCGACCGTGTGCATGCGCTCGGCCTTGAGCGAATAGTTGGCATACAGTTCATCCTTGAGGCGCTGCTTCTCTTCCGGCGTGCCCTCCCCTTTCTCGATCTTGGCCACCTCGTCGCCCAGGCGCGGCATCAGGAAGAAGTCCTTGTCGCCAACGGCATCGGCGAGGATCTCGTTGCCCTTGTCGGTGAGTTCCACGGTGCGCTGCTGCTCGTCGATGACGAAGAAAAGTTCGTTGGTCACGACGCGCTGCTCCACGTCCTTGTCCTGGAAGGCGGCGCGGATGATCTTGCTTTCTGCTTCCTGCAGGATCTGCTTGATACCCGGCTCACTGAGATACTTGATGAGCGGCTGGTACTTGGGAAGACCCTTGTGGGCACGCAGCAGCAGGATTTCGCCCTTGTCCTTGATCTCGCCGGCCGCGATGAGCCGCTTGGCCTCGTTCAGGGTCTGGTTGACGAAATTCTTCTGGGCGTTGTAGAGGCGCTCCACATAGGGCTTGTACTGGATGAAGGTCTCGTCGCCCGCTTTCTCCACGGGACCGGAGATGATGAGCGGGGTACGGGCGTCATCGATGAGCACGGAGTCCACCTCGTCGACGATGGCGAAATGATGCTTGCGCTGGACCAGGTCCTTCGGATTGATGGCCATGTTGTCGCGCAGGTAGTCGAAGCCGAATTCGTTGTTCGTACCGAAGGTGATGTCAGACTGGTACGCGTTGCGGCGGGCGTCGGTGCTGGGCTGGTGCTTGTCGATGCAGTCCACGCTCAGTCCGTGGAACATATAGAGCGGGCCCATCCATTCGGAGTCTCGTTTCGACAGATAGTCGTTGACGGTGACCACGTGCACGCCTTTGCCGGCGAGGGCATTCAGGAACACCGGCAGCGTCGCCACGAGGGTCTTGCCTTCACCGGTGGCCATCTCGGCGATCTTGCCCTGATGCAGGACGATACCGCCGATCAGCTGTACGTCGTAGTGGACCATGTCCCAGGTGATCATGTTGCCGCCGGCCATCCAGCTGTTGCGCCAGATGGCGTAGTCGCCGTCGATGTTCACGAAGTCGTGGTTGGCGCTCAGGTTCCGGTCGAATTCGGTGGCCTTCACGCGGATGCGCTCGTTCTCCTTGAAGCGGCGTGCCGTCGATTTCATGATGGCGAAAGCCTCGGGCAGCACCTGGTCGAGTATTTCTTCGATTTTCTTGTCGATGGTCTTCACCAACTCGTCGAGTTCCGTCGCCAGTTTCTCTTTCTTCGCCACTTCCATCTCCGGATCGGTGAGTTGTTCGCGGATCGCCGCCACCTTCTCCTCCTCGGCCGCCGTGTAGGCACGTACCTTGTCGCGCAGCGCGGCACTCTCAGCGCGCAAGTCGTCGTCGCTGAGCTTGTCGAGCCGGTCGTAGGCCGCCAGTACCAGTTTCAGGGTGGGATTGATCTGCTTGATGTCGCGTTCCGCCTTGGAACCGAACAGTTTCTTCAACAGGTTTGCCATATTGCTTTTCTAAAGTTTTTTCTGGTATTTTTCAATCAGCTCCGTCGCCGCCGAGAAAGACTCCAGGTCGCCCCGGAGCACCGCCTCCTCGTATTCCGGCATCAACTTCTCGATGCGCTCGTCCTCGTAGAACATGTTCTTCAGGCTCTCATTGATGCTCTCGTACATCCAGTAACGGGCTTGCTCGCGCCGTTTCTTCCGGTAGAAGCCGTTCCCCTTCACCAGCGCGAAATAATCTTCAATCTTCTTCAGGATTTCCGGCAGGCCTTCCTTGGTCACCGCGGAAGAGGTCACGGCCGTCGGCGTCCAGCCCGACTCGGTGGGCGGGAACAGGTGCAGCGCATTGGCGTAGAGTGCACGGGCCATCTGGGCTTTCTCCACGTTGGTGCCGTCGGCCTTGGTGATAGCGATCAGGTCGGACATCTCCATGATGCCGCGCTTGATGCCCTGCAGGTCGTCGCCGGCCCCGGACAGCATCAGCAGCAGGAAGAAGTCGCTCATCGAGTGGACGGCCGTCTCGCTCTGGCCCACGCCCACGGTCTCAATGAAGACCACGTCGAAGCCGGCCGCCTCGCAGAGGAGGATGGTCTCACGGGTCTTGCGTGCCACGCCGCCGAGAGAACCGGCGCTCGGGCTGGGGCGGATGAAGGCGTTCGGGTCGTTGCAGAGAGTCTCCATGCGCGTCTTGTCGCCCAGGATGCTGCCCTTGCTCTTCTCGGAGCTCGGGTCGATGGCCAGCACGGCGAGCTTGTGCCCTTCGCTCGTCAGATAGGAGCCGAAGGCTTCGATGAAGGTGCTCTTGCCGGCACCCGGCACACCGGTGATGCCGATGCGCATGGTCTCCTTCTCGTTCGAGAGGGCCTGGCAGCGCTGGATGATCTGCTGGGCCACGGCACGGTGTTCGGGCTTGTAGCTCTCCACCAGGGTGATGGCCTGGCTCAGCACGGTGGTGTCGCCGCGCTGGATGCCTTCCATGTATTCATCGACCGTCTTGATGGAGGGCCGCTTCTTGAAAACTTTCTTGAGATAAGGATTGATGATGGGGGGCTGCTTCACCCCGTCGTTGATGATCAGACTCGTATCTTCGTTGTGATAGTCGTCGAAGAAGTCGCCCTGATGGGTTTTGTCGATGGCCATATTCGTTATTTGACGTTACCGGTGATAAAGAGATTCAGGATGGGTTTGGACGGCGAATTGGTAATGACCGACAGCACCTCGATAACTTCGCCGCTGTATTCCAGCGCACCTGTGTCGAGCTTGACTTTGACTTCGGCCTTTCCGCCAGGCTTGATCGTGAGCGGAAGCTGGGTCTGGATGGTGACGGCATCATCCTGCCCGTCGATATGATGGATCACGAGCGGATTCTTGCCCTTGTTGCGGATGAGGAAACTGGCCGGGACGGCGCTGCCCTTGCGGACCTCGCCGAATTCGAAGTAGCTGCGGTCGATGACCGGGATGCCGGACTGCTCGATGTCCGCCTTGCTCCATTTTTCGAAATTATCCTTGATGACGCCGGAGATTGACAATTTGTCAGGATACTCCTTCCCGCTCAGGCGGAACTGCGCCGTATAGTGCTGGCGGCCCCAGGCGGTCTCCCCCATCGCGGCAGGATTGACCGTGTAGGTGAGACGGGCCATGCTGCGGGCGGGAATCGGGTTGGGCGTAACGTCGATGCGCAGGCCCGGCGAGACATGGACGGCCTCCACCTGGAGCTCCGTCTTGCCGAGGTTGGCCACCTGCATCTGGTCGGACTTGACCACGCCCTGGTCGATGTAGCCGATGGATGTCGTTGTCTTGCGCAGGCCCAGTGGACCGATATGCGTTTCGAACAGTTCGTCGAGGTCTTTCTTCTTCTCATGGGAGACGCCGCGCAGGCGCAGGACCACCGGACGGTCGAGGCTCGACGCCCCTACGCCGACATACACGGTCAGGGTCTTGTCGAAAGGATACGGGCCCTGGTCGTTGCTGTAGGTGGCCTGTATGGTGCCCGTGGCGCCGGGACGGACCGGTTCGCGCGTCCACTCCGGGGTGGTGCAGCCGCAGGAGGAGATGACGTTGTGGATGACCAGGGGCTGTTGGCCGATATTGGTAAAGGTAAAGATGCAGGTAACCGGGCCTTCGGCCATCAGCACGTCACCGAAGTCATGGACTTTCTTGTCGAAACGGATGACGTCCGCTTCCTTGAAGAACGTTTCCTGGGCGGAAAGCCCGGCCAGGGAAAGCAGGAATGCAGACAGGAGTATGATCGTTCTTTTCATTATTTCCAATTAATTGTGCAAAGATACCATTTGTTTGATTACTTTTGTCCAAAATTGCATAAATCAAGCCAACCAATTTAATCCTGTCATATTATCATGAAACGCATTTCACTGATGTTTCTGACGGTTCTCGCCCTGCTGGCCACCACCGGCTGCAGCAAATACAAGTACGAGACCGTCGAGGGCGACCCTACGAACGCCCGCATTTACACACTCGACAACGGCCTGAAGGTCTACATGATCGTCAACAAGGACGAACCGCGCATCGACGCCCACGTGGCCGTGAAGGTCGGCAGTAAGAACGACCCGCAGGAGACCACGGGCCTGGCCCACTATTTCGAGCACCTGATGTTCAAGGGCACCAAGCAGCTCGGCACCCAGGACTACGCCGCCGAGGAGCCGCTGCTCAACCAGATCGAGGAACTCTTCGAAGTCTACCGCAAGACCACCGACCCCGAGGAGCGCAAGGCCATCTACCACCAGATCGACTCGATCTCGTATGAAGCCTCCAAGATCTTCATCCCCAACGAATACGACAAGGCCATGGCCGCCATCGGCGGACGCGGCACCAACGCCTATACCAGCACCGACGTGACCTGCTACACCGAGAACATCCCGTCGAACCAACTGGAGAACTGGGCGAAGATCCAGGCCGACCGCTTCGAGAACTGCGTGCTCCGCGGCTTCCACACCGAGCT
>JAEEGK010002287.1_pt1 | contig 48067 bp, 39 predicted proteins | sample 8958771 | NCBI WGS metagenome assembly JAEEGK01 (sample SAMN16246547, study PRJNA631951) | gut metagenome | biome: gut microbiome; feature: rumen; material: SC-attached | host: Bos | place: Iran: Karaj | collected 2018-10 | reverse complement strand
GTGAGCAGGTAGATGATTACACCAAACAAGTCGGTGACGGATGTGCAAAGCAGTCGTGACCACTGCACACCAAGGAAAACGAGATAGCCGGCAGTCACTACGCCGAGCAGACTGAGCCAAAGCTTGTCGGGTGAAGTGTAGGCAGCCAAGAGGATGACTACAAACAACACAAACGAGAGCAATGAGCGTAATGAGAAGTAACGCATATACACCATAGCTATCCGTTTGCCGAAGCGGAAGGTATATTGCACAATAGCCGCGACGATGATTCGCCCCAGGTCAATCGCCAACGAGATGAGAATAAGCCATCCAAGCAGTTCCATCCCGTCCATCGGCGAATCCACCACAAGCACATATACGCCAATCGCCGGCAGAATGGAGTTGAAGAGCCATTGCGTAAGCTGCGAACCAAGGCTGGGCACTTGCTCGGCTATATTGACTGCAAACGAAGCGAAGCTGTTACTGATCAATCCATGCAGATACTGCGGCTGGAGCATACAACTGACCCACACTAATCCCACCATAGCCAAGCACAGCCACGGCAACCATGTTGCGGAAAGTGCGGAGGATATGTAGAGACCAGTAGGCATTGTAATGGTGAATGGTTAAACGGTGCGGGCTTGGGAGCGCATGTTCTCGCCCCATGCGGAAGCAGAACAAATGGAAGGGAGAACTTCGTCGGGGGTATTAACCACCGTGAACATCCGGTCACGATGAACAGGTTGCATAAAGTGCTCGGCAACCATCTTGTCCAAGGCTGCGATGATCGGATCGAAGTAGCCATCGACATTGACGATGACAACGGGGTTTCCATGCAAGCCGAGTTGCTTCCACGTGAGGCACTCGAAGAGTTCCTCCATCGTACCTACTCCACCAGGCAGCGCGACCATAGCATCGACCATTCGGACGATGGTTGATTTGCGCTCGTGCATGGATTCGGTGACAATGGTTTCGGTGCTTCGGGGATTGTTCCACCCCTGCTCAACCATAAAGCGCGGAATGACACCAATCACCTTGCCGCCGGCGCTAAGTGCGCCGTCAGCAAGGTGACGCATCAGCCCTATACCTCCGTCGCCATAGACGAGTTCGATATTTGCCTCGGCTATGATTTGCCCCAAACGGTATGCCGCATCGTTGTACGACTGCGGCACGCCGTCGGAAGCGGAGCAATATACGGCTATTCGCTGAATATTAGCGGATGGACTTCTCACCGTTGCGGATAACTACGCCCTTGTAGTCGTCGCCAACCTCAACACCAAGCATGTTGTAGGTCTTGCCGTCGAAGCGATGATCGATCTTGGTGTTCTCAACAGCATCAAACACCTCGCCTTGGGTGATAATAAACTCGTAGGTAGCACCGTCAGCCTCAAAGATAACCGAGCCACGACGACCTTCCTCGCCTTCCGGAAGAGGTTGTACAGCAAAAGCAAGTCCGATTACGTTATAGTCTTCCCAATAGTCGGTAGTAACGATTTGAGGCTCAATCCACTCATCAGCTTCAAACGACCACTCCTCGTAGTTGACGTTGGAGAGCAACCATACAACTACATTATCTTCCTCATTGCCATAGTGCGCATAAATTGTCTCTTCCGATGATGCAGCCGGAGCATTGAGTTTGTTGCAAGTGGTATCGTTAGCCAGCGTGGGGAAGTAAGCATCAAAGCTGATACCAAGGTTCTGGCCATAGTTGCCACCGCCGCTGTTACGTCCACCACGATAGCTGAACTGACCGTCATGTTGATAAACAGTCGTACCTGTTGTCGGACAATCGTAGTCGGAGAAGATACCGAAGTCACACCCCGTCTCGTTGAAGTTAGTGAACTGCAGATAGAAGCTACCGTTAACCCATATTGGAGCCTGCGATACTTCACCAAAGATGTCGGTCTCATAGAACTTAGCGTGCATCGTGCCATAATAGCCCCAGCTGACTGCCTCTCCAATTATATCAGCATTAGTAATTACAGTGCTTGCGATGGTATCATCGAAATGAATACCCTTTTCGTCCATCGGGAAGATAGCTACGCGGATTTGTGCGCCATCGGGAATCAAGCCGGTAGAATCAGACTTGTTGTCAGCATAAGCCGGAATGAGGATTTGCTCAATCTTCATTGTACCATAGTTCTCAACCAAGATGCCGAGGGTATCAGCTGTTTTCTCATCACCTTTCTGGATGTGTACACCCGTACCGTTAAAATACTGATCACCGGTAGCACCACCTCCAACACGCCAGAAATCTTTACCGTTCTCCTCGTAGAACGGGTCAGCCCACATTCCGCAAAGAGTCATGTAAATATTCTCGCCTTTCAGGTATTTGCTCTCTATCGCTGAGCAAATGTACTGACCATTTGATGCACTTGCGTACAAAGTACCTTTCGCAGCAATCGTAGTATCCTTGTACTGCTTGCCCCAATCATGATTCGGATTGAAGTTGTGATCGGAGGTCTGCGGAACATAATACAAACCATTCACGCCATAGCCGGTTACATATTCATCCGTGTTCTCTTCTTGCAATTTATCGTTCACATACCAGTCGGTCGCACCATAATAGTTGTAGAATACAACCGAATCCAAATACGGCAAAATAATCATACCCATATTGTATGAGCCAATTCCCTCATAGACACCAAGGTAGAAACTACCCGGAGCATAGTACCAGTCAGCCAGACCGTATTCCTCAGCCTGAGCTGCGCGTACACCTTCGTGCTCTTTAATAAACGTTTGAGGATCTTTCCAATCAAACGGGATAACCGAAGCCTCAACTTTTCTTGAGTCCTCAGCAACGTTACGCATTGCAGCGTTGTTCAAGTTCGTTGCATTCAGCAGACTTGCTACTGCCAATGCACCAAAAAGAAAATACTTTTTCATACCTGTTATATTTTAGATTATACAATGGAAATCTCGCGATTTCCGTTAATTTTATTTCGTTCAATTATTTCAATCCGCTTGATCCGCTTACCGCGATATTGGATTTGTCGTTGGTGAGTACAAGTGCTGTTGTCGGGTTGATTTCGTCCTCCGCCTCGAGAGCGAATGTGCCCATTACGGACTCAATGAGTTTCGATAACTCAGAAGCCTGCTGATACCATGTGGCAGCTGTCCCGTTAGCGGGTTTGTCATAGGAAATAACGACCTTACCATCGTTTCTTGACAAAGCAATAGCAAAATCGGCTGTAAGCGAAGTCTTCTTGCTGCCGGCTTTGTACTCATATTTGATTCGCAAAATATAGGAACCGGTATAGCGGAATACGGTATCGGAATATGTAATAGCGATACTGTTGATTTTTGCTTTTCTATCCCGCGAGAGGGCTACCAACTGATCCTGGAATGCTGTTGCAGCATCGGCGAACTCACCTGAGGAGGCTGACAAATCGGCTTTCCATCCCTTGTTGACATCAATATAGGTGAGGAACAGCTGGCTGAGGTCACCGGAGCTGATTACACTACCCTCCTCACCAACGAACTTACCATCCTCATTGAGAGTATAGAGTCGCTCATTGTGCTTGTCGTTAAAGCCGAAACTCATAATGAATCCGTCCAATGTCGGGCAGATCGGGTATTCAACGGGATCTTCGGCTTGTGCCTTATCACCATAGCGCACGATATTGAACAATCCTGTAGAACCGTTATGCAGGTAATACAAGCTGTCGCTCTGCTGGAGGGTCATGATATTGCCGTTACCGAAGTACTTGCTCAATAGGCTTGCACAAGCATCAAAATACTCCTCCTGATCCATATCGGGCATCGGGCGCATAATCATGTAAGCCGAGTGCTTTTTGCCCTTGAGCACGACACGCTCCGGCGTAGCCAGCAAAATCAGGAACTCATAGTCGCCGAGGTATCCGTCACCGTCCTCCTGTGGGTCAGCCCAAGCATGAAGTACCTCGTTGAACGTATTGAACGTGAGCAGTGGTCCGTAGTCGCTGACCACTTCCCATGTGCTAAGGGAGTCAGTCAACATCTTGTTGCCGGTAGTAAGGGAGTTCTTGGTGGTAGCAATGACCTGACCATCCTCACGGAACTTGACAATAAGATTGTAGCCTCGCGACTCAGGGTTAGCGAAATAGATCATTTCCCAACCGTTTTTAGGGGCTACAAACACGCTGTTGGCATTATCCATAGCCTCTTGTGCGCGTTCGGCGGCTGACTTGTCAAACAAACTCTCTTCATCGCGGCTGCAAGCAGAGAATATACTGCCCACAAGCACTAATCCAAGGATTATATATTTCGTCTTCATAATCGTACTTATTCATTCAAAAATTTAAGACTCATCACATCGTCCCAGTCCAACTCTTCCTGACGTTTCTGGACTTCACGATGCATTTTATCCAAGTCAATCTCCCACTTTTCAGCCAGCCATGTGCGCACCATATCGAGTTTCTGGTTGATATATCCGGCGCCGGTTTCGCCAGCATTATCCAACATATACTTCCAATCTGCATCAGACTTGACGATATAGTTGGCGATGGTCTCTACGAAGTCCTCACGGGTTTGGCTGCTGGCGTAGGGTGATACATAGCCCAACTGCCAAGCCTCATAATTGGAGCGGTCTTGCCAACGGTTCGGGTCATAATCCTCCGGAGTAATCAAGCCAAACTCCTTGGGATACGCCTTCTTTTGGTGGAGGATATGCGAGAACTCATGGTGCATCGTCTTGAAGATATACTCATTGAGTTGCTCCATGTTATCCGTTTCCATCTTGTTGATTTTGAGCAGCGTGATCTTGTTACCGCCTTCGGCATACCCGAGTTTCTCCGTACCTTGCGAAGCATTAATCATCGCCGAGCCGATCAACTGGATGATTTTGGGACCGTACTCCAACAGGAACGTCGGACCAACAACGGAGTCATATACATCGTACCATAGGTAGAGCGCCACGTGTGCGATGGTATCTGCTTTACCTATACTAACGGGAACAACGTTGTAGTTGGGGTCGGTAGCATTATCATCCAACTTGTACAGCATTTCCACGTTGTACTTGTCGGTATAATACTTCTTGAGCCAAAGATCGAAATCACGCGTATAGGCATCCAAATCTTCCACCGGATCGATGAAGATACTGGGAGTGAACTTGTCCTCTTTACACGAAGCGAATCCTACTGCTATAAAGCAAATCAGGAAAAAATATTGTAACTTTTTCATAATCAATCCTCCTCAACAATACGTTTAGTTAATTGTCCTCCAAAATCAATCCTCGGGAAGGTCATAGTAGGCTCATCCGTAGGAGTGTAAGAAACAGCAGTAGCATTACCTGCGGGGCTGACTTGGTCACCCAAGTTGACACGCGGGTTAGGAGTCATACCGGCAACCATTACATCTATCGGAAGTTGGATAGCACGACGGTCATCGTTCCATACGAGTGTACGCAGCGGTTCCGTACCACGCTGGTGGGTAATCTCAATGCCATAACGCTTGAGGTCGAACCAGCGCAGACCATCGTGGAGCGTTTCCAAACGACGGAAATGCAGCGCGCAGCAAACGAATGGTTTCTGCGCATCCGTAACAACGAACTCCGGACTCATATCCGAGGCATGCAAATCAGGTACAAAGTGCTTGTCTGCACCCGGATTATAGAACTTCTTAATCTTCTCAACTGTAAGATTGACGTTGCCGTCAGGCAGCGTATCCATACGCCCTGCACCGTTATATCCCTGCGCCCACAAGCGAAGGTCATTGGTCGCACCGGCAAAGTCATTCTTGAACACCTTAGCCTCGGCGCGGCAGAGAAGCGTCTCGTTGGTAGTGAACGCACGTGTCACACCGTGGATATAGCCGTAGCCCTGAACTTTGTCGGCATATTCGAACAAGGAGAGGAACTTGGCGCAGAAAGTACCATACTTCTGGTCAATCTGCCAGTGGTGGTAACCCGGGAACTGACTGCCCCAGCAGGGACCCGAACCCAGTGACGAATAATCTGCAGCCTCACCGTTATGATAGTAGCGACCATAAGTCGGATAGATGGTATAAGGCACTTGCGACATCGTCGTATAGAGCAACAGGTTGAACTGAGCCGTCGGGCTAATCCATAGCAGTTGCTCCTGATACGGGTCGTTGAGGGCATAGCCTTCCTTGGCATCATAGAGCAGCGAGAGCGTAGTTGCATCATCGGTAGAGAGAACCTGATTGGCGTGCTCGATTACCTTGTCCCACTGACGGGTGTAAAGATAGAACCGTGCCGCAAACGCGTGCGCTGCCTTGGTATTGAAGTGATACTTCGGCACAGAATAATAGTTGTCGTCAACCAACGGCAGACCTTCCTCCAAGTCCTTCTGAATACACTTGTATGTATCCGCGAGCGTGCCACGCTCATAGAGCGGAGCAACGGTTCGTTCGGGTTCTGTCATATAGGTTATACCAAGGTCTTGCCGGCTCAGATTCTCATCTTTCCAAGCCTGACAGAAAACGTTAGCAAGGATGAAATGGTGGTACGCACGGCTGATAAGGGCTTCGCCACGCTCGGCACGCATATCAATACCTTTGGCCTCCAATTCGTCGATAGCAACAAGAGCGTGGTTACATGTGGCAATAGCGGAATAGCAACCGTCCCAAATATACTTGGGCGAGTCTTGACTGCCATCGGACTTGATTACCTCCCAAGCAAAGATCTCGTCGTACATCTTATCCAAGGGCTGCAAGGAGTTGCAGTGACCCGTCTTGTCAGGAGCATTGTTGTCAATAACCTGATCGGACGAGAACTCGCATATAGCACCGAAGTTCGCTTTGGTGTAAGCACTTACGAGCAACAATTGCACTTTCTCTTTCGTATCAATCGTGGCACGCATATCCGGGTTCTTGTCAAGAAAACCGCAACCGGATATCAGAACCGCAACAACGGTCAGTGCTGTGAGTAATTTAATATTGTTCTTTTTCATATCGCTTCGTATTTACAGATTAGAATCCTAACTTAATCGTCATAGTGAACTGGCGCGGGTTCGGCGAGCTTACACCGCCCGTGTTGTAGAATTCCGGATCACGTCCATTGAGTTTCTTGTCAGCGTAAGCAAGCCAGAGGTTGGTAGCAGTAACCTTGACGCTGAAGTTCGATACGGCTTTCTGGCCTTCGAGATACTTCTTGGGCAGATCGTAACTGAGTGACAACTCCTTGAGACGAATGAAGTCACCCTTGGCAACACGCTCGGTGGAGTAGTTGTAAGCCGAATAGCCCCAGTAGAGGTTACTGATCTCCTGATACTGACGCTTGGTAGCGATAGCCGGGATGGTTGTAAACTGCTCATCGCCGGGCACTACCCAACGGTTTTTCATCTCTTTCATGCTGGCTGTCAAGTCGCTGTACTGGCTGCTATACACGTAGCAGAGCGGATCCAGACGGAGCACGTTACCGAAGCTGTAGGTAAAGAATACGTTGAGTTTAAAGCCTTTCCATGAGAAGGTATTTCCGAACGAACCGGTGATGGTCGGGTCAACAACGCCCTCATACTTGAGGTAATCAATATCCTCGTACTCCTGGAAGTTAATCAGGTCATAGGAGCCCGGGCCTGCAATCACCGTGTGGTCTTTATCTACATAGAACGTAGGCAGACCTTCCTCGGTCAATCCGGCAAACGGGATAGAGAACATCGCACCTACCGGATAATTCACACGGCGTGAACCGGTAGAGCCGGAAACCAACTCATATACTTGCGGACGCGAATCCAATTTGGTAATCTTGTTGTCCGCCCACGAGAAGATCCAGTCGGTTGTCCAACGGAATTCTTTGGTTTTGATGTTCACTGTAGAGAGCGTAAACTCACAACCCGTTGAGGTCATCGTTGCATCGTTGGCATATTTGGTAACCTCACCTCCGACACCCATTGTCTGCACGAGACCAATCAGGTCGTAGTTGTTACGCTTGTACCAGTCAAACTCAAGATTGATGCGGTTGTCGATAAAGCCGAGAGCCACACCGATGTTCAACTCGTGTTTTTTCTCATATGTCAACTCTGAGTTCTCGAGATCATAAAGCTGAATACCCGTCTCCGAAGCGTTTGTGCTCGGACGATACGGACTATAACTTGAGAACACTGCCAGCGAGTTCGTTACCCACGACGGGCCACGGTCGGCAGTCAGCGAGTAGCTCGCCTTCAAGCTGGCGTAGGTCCACCACTTGTCGAAGGTCTGATTCCACCAGCGCTCCTCGTGTGCATTCCATGCTCCGGAAACGTTCCACGTCGGCAGCCAACGAGCCTTCATGCTCTTACCCAACTTATTGGTACCCTCATAGCGAACGGTTCCGTTGATAGTGTAACGTGCTTTGTAGGAGTACGTACCCATTGCAAAGAACGCCAAGTTGCGGTAGTAGGTAAAGTCGTTGCTGTAATAGGTGGAGTTCTCCTCCTGACTCTGCTTGAACAAGCGGTAATCCGTATAAGGCACACCGCCGTTGCTGTATTGGTATCCCCAACCACGGAACCATGTGTATTGACGATCGGTAGAGTTGAGTTCACCGCCGCCAAAGAGGCTGATGATATGGTCACCGTTCTTACCGAGGTCGCGGTTGTAACTGATTGTTCCACGGAAGTCGGTTGACAAGAGCGAATACTCGGTCAGGTCATAGATACCACCCTTAGGCAGAACCGTTTCCGGCAATGACAAAGGATCGTCAGGATCAGTGTACAGATACTTGTTGTTATCACGGATGGTATTGTCCTCGGGATCGATACCGGCACGATAAGCGCGCGCCATGTTACTGTCGTCCAAGATATTATGCTCCTGACGGCTCTTCTGATAACGGATAGCGCCGAGGGCATTGATCTCCAAACCGCGAACAGGCTTGTAGTTCAACTCACCTTGGAACTTGAGATCGGTCACCTTGATATCGATGTAGTTCTTATCGAGCTCGTCCTTGATATTGAAGTCACAGTAGTTACGGCGATAGAACACGTTCGGGTCATTGGCACGCGAAGTGTTCATCGCGTACGAGAACGGGTTGATATCGAACTCACGACTGACAGCACCCGAAATAGGGTCAGTCATCGACGAAATCGTTCCCGGAGCTTTCTGCTTACGGTAACTACCCATCATAGCGATACTTGCCGTCAACTTCTGCTTGCTGCCGGAAGGCAAGATATCGAAGTTGGCATTGAGATTGCCGGTGAAACGGGAAATCTCACTGGACTTGTACCAACCCGGGTCTTGCATGGCAGAGAGTGATGCATAGATACGTGCACGCTCCGTACCGGCAGAGTACGAGAGTGAGTGATTGTGCATCACGGTCTGGTTGAACAGCTCCTTGAACCAGTCTGTATTACGGAACTCAGCCTGACGCAAGTAAGCGTTCTTAGCCTGCGGGGTATTATCCAAACCTGCACCTCCGGCCTCAGCCTTGGTGATGAGTTCGTACATCTTACCATACACACCGTAGTTCTGCGCCTGAGTCAGAGTAGAATACTCCAGCCAGCCCTTGCGCTCCAACTCCTGGTAGATACCCATCTGCTCTTGCGAGTTACAGATGTTGTAATCACGGTAGGAAGGAATCATTCGGTAGGTGAGTTCGGCGGTATAGTTCAGTGTCGATTTACCAGCCTGACCTTTCTTGGTGGTAACGACGATCACACCTGCCATGGCACGTGCACCGTAAATAGAGGTAGCCGAACCGTCCTTCAATATCTGGAAACTCTCGATATCCTCGGCGTTGATACCTGCAATAGCGCTGGCAATCAGCGTCTTGGCATCACCTGACGAAAGGTCGTCGGCGCTCATCTCAACAGCATCTTCCAATACGACGCCATCCACAACCCACAACGGCTTGGATGCACCATAGATTGACGTTGCACCACGGACGCGGATCTTCGGCGCTGTACCGAATGTACCGCTGACGTTTTGCACGCTCACACCTGCCGCCTTACCTTCCAGCGAACGGCTGATATCAGCCACACCGGAGAGCATCGTTTCGTCGGCATCCAGTTTGGTAGCCGCACCGGTAAACAGACGTTTGTCTTGTTTCACCATACCTTGCACTACAACCTCTTGGATCTGCTGGCTCTCGGTCTCCAACCGAATTTCCATTTTAGCTTTTGCCTGGACTGTCACAGTCTTGTAACCCAAGTACGAGATGGTCAGCGTCTTCTTGTCCGCGGGAACGGTAATCTCGAATTGTCCATCGAAGTCTGTGACTGTACCCGTGGTAGTGCCCGAAACCTGAACAGCTGCACCGATTGCCGGATCGCCATTCTCGTCAAGCACCGTACCCGTTACATTCATCTGCGCAAGCAACGCCACTGGCAGCAAGCACAGGCTGACTAATAGTACGTAAAATCGTTTCATTAGCTATTTGTTTGTTGTTATGGGAGCGCGGAGCGTTCCCCGTTAATTATTTTCGTTACTTACACGTGCGCACGCAAACCATAAATACGTATATGCACAACGCAACGCCAATTCGTGCGTAGGCATGAAAATTAAGGTTTGCGCTCGTGCGCAGGCAAAAAAGCGTGCAAAGTTACTAATTTTTTTTGCAATTTGCAAGATTTCGATACAAAAAAGTGCAAATTGCGAGAATAATATCCTATTTTATCACCTTTTTGTTACAAAAATGCGACATTTGTCTGCAAAACGCGAGCAAATCACTCGTATTTCAATACGACCAAGTTGTCGGGATTGAGCACTTCGCTTGCAACTGTTTGCAATTCGTCAGGTGTGATGCAGGCGATCTGTTCGTAGGTCTGCTGCCACGTAGGCGCAAAGCCGCGATAGAGAACGGACTTCGCCATGCTCAGGGCATTGTTCTCGGCATTTTGTGCGGAAATAGCCATTTGTCCGCGCAGTTGCCGGAGTGCTGCACGCAGTTCGCGTGGTGTGAGCGGTGTGGTAATGAGGCGGTTAAGTTCCTTGCGAATAACCGCCAAACATTGCTCCAACTGCTCAGGTTCGCAAGCGAAGTATGTACTCCAATACCCTGTATCCGACAGCGGCGTATACGTCGATTCTATCGTATATACAAGTCCGCGCGCCTCACGCAAAGCTATATTCAGTCGCGAATTCAGGCTTCCGCCGCCCAAAATATTGTTCAGCAGGTACAACGGCAACTGCTTCTCGTGGCATATCGGGTACGCCCGTGCACCGAGCATGACATGAGTCTGATGTGTGTGCTTGGTGAACGAGGCAGATTGCGGCTGTTGGTCTTGCTCTTGCGAAAACGACAACTGCCTGTCTGCCGGCAAATTGTTACTGTAATCGCCAAACAGCTTCTCCACCATTCGCACAAACCGCGATGCAGGGATGTCGCCTTGGCAGAACACGACCATCCGCTCCGGTCTATAGTGTTGCGCCATCCACGCCCTCGGTCGGTCGGGTGAGGAGGAGATATGCCTGAGAGTGCGCTTCGTTCCTAATATAGGTTGCGCCAGCGAGTGACCCGCAAACAGCATATTCTCAAAATCGTCGTAGATCAACTCGCTCGGCGAATCATTATAGCTTTCTATCTCATCATAGATAACCATTCGCTCTTTGTCCGTCTCGCTCTTCGGAAACGTCGGACAAAGCACCATCTCGGAGATCAACTTCAAGGTCTGCGGCACATGTTCATTGAGCGTCGCGGCGTAGAAAGTCGTTTCCTCTTTCGTCGTGTAGGCATTGATCTCGCCCCCTACTCCTTCGATCTGCGAGATGATCTGCCGTGCGGAATGAAACACCGTGCCTTTAAAGACACAATGCTCAATGTAATGTGCCATGCCGTTCTCTTCTGCTCGTTCGTCGCGCGTACCTGCACCAATCATCACACCCACATAAGCAACCGCTGATTGCGTACGAGAGTGAACAATTTTCAGTTTATTCGGTAGTGTATGATAAAAAATTTGCGTATTTTCTTGCATTTCTCAAATAATTGTCGTATCTTTGCCGTCGCTTTGCAGTTGTCCATGCGGGCTCACTGCGTTCGCCCGCGGCATTGGCGGAATTGGTAGACGCGCCAGACTTAGGATCTGGTTCCTCACGGAGTGAAAGTTCGAGTCTTTTATGCCGCACAACGAGTCCTTATCGGGGCTCGTTTTGTTTTGCCTCATTCCACAACGCATCCATCTCGCCCAACGTCATGTCCTTGAGTTCTCTCCCCTGCTCTTTCGCCTTCGCCTCCACGTAGTTAAACCGCCGCATAAACTTGATGTTCGTCTGCTCCAACGCATTGTCCGGACGAATCTTGTACAGCCGCGCCGCATTGATCATCGCAAACAGCAGGTCGCCGAACTCTTGCTCTTTGTTGCCTTCGCCGGGTTTGGCAAGTTCGGCTTGAAGTTCGTCGAGTTCCTCATGCACCTTGTCCCACACATCCTCCTTTTTCTCCCAGTCAAAGCCCACATTCGCCACTTTATCCTGTATCCTGTAAGCCTTCACCAGCGACGGCAAACTATCAGGTATTCCGCCCAACACGGTCTTGTTCCCGCCTTTCTCTTTCAATTTCACCTGTTCCCACAACTTGCTCACCTCTTCGGCATTAGCCGCAGCCTGTTCGCCATAAACGTGCGGATGCCTGAAAATCAACTTGTCACACAGCCGGTTGCAAACATCAGCTATATCAAAGTCTCCACTCTCGCTGCCCATCTTCGCATAAAACACCACATGCAGCAGCACATCGCCGAGTTCTTTGCTGATCTCGGTCATATCGTGTTTCGAAATGGCGTTCGCCAACTCAAACGCCTCCTCTATTGTATTCTCGCGCAAACTGTCGAAAGTCTGTTTATGATCCCACGGACACTTCTCCCGGAGTTCATCCATTATCGTCAGCAGTCGATCCACCGCCGCTAACTGTTCTGCTCTTGTATGCATAATAATTCTAATTTTCCTTGTTCATCCATTGCCGCATAAGTCCACTGCCTAAAGCAATCACCTAATATCACTACTCTCGCTCCACTCGCCAGTTCCAAATCCAGCTCTATATGCCTATGCCCGAAGATATAATAATCAAAATGCTCCGTTTTCTCCTTCTCTTTGGCAAAGAGCACTAATTCTTCCTTATTCTCGCCCTTATATCCACACGGGTTCGCCAGCTCTTTCTGCCGCGAACGCTTCGCCCATTCGTACCCCAATTTGTTCCCCCAAGCCGGTGGCACAAGCCTGAACAAGAACTGCGCAACCGGGTTATGGAACAATCGCCTCAGCCGCATAAACGATCGTATCTTTTTCTGCACCTCTTTCGGGAATTGCTCCAGATAATTGCTTGGCACTAATCCGTCGCCATGTGCAAGCAAACACTTCTTTCCCGCAATAGTCATCACTTCCGCCTTCCTGTGAACAATCACACCTGTTCGTTTAGCCAACTCACCGTACGTCCAAATATCGTGATTCCCGATAAAGTAATGCACTGGGATTCCCCTATCCGTCATTGCCTTCAGGCAATCCAACACCGGCTCATATTCCTGTTTGGAAGCATCGCGCCAAAAGTATTCGCTCCAGAAGTCGAATATATCCCCCAACAGATACACCGCCGTCGCATCCTTCGACAACTCCTCCAACAAAGCCACGAACCGCCCCTGATGCCCTGCATCATCCATTGCCCTGCTTCCAATATGTGCATCACTCAGGAAGTAAACCACCGTTATTGTTTTTAATAGTCTTTAATTGTTGACCTAAAGAAACCCTAATTCGAGTTTGGCTTCCTCGCTCATCATATCTTTCGTCCATTCAGGCTCGAAGACGAGTTTCACATCCACGCGGTTTATCCCCTCAACCGTGCCGACTTTCTGCCGTATATCTTCCATCAGAAAGTCCGACGCCGGACAACTTGGCGCCGTCAATGTCATATCAATAGCGCAAACCCCGTCATCGCTGATATCTATTCGATAAATCAGTCCAAGGTCATAAATATTGACAGGTATCTCGGGGTCATAGACGGTCTTAAGCATCTTGAGCACCTGCTCTTCTTTTTCCAAAAATTCGTTCATCTTTTTCTCCAAACGAACAATCCAGTTTGATTGTTTTTAAAAAACGGACGCAAAGATACGGAAAATTTCTGATAAATGCAAATAAAATTACATAATTTGCAAAAATAAAATTACATAATTTGCAAATGAGATTACAAAATAGTGGATAATTATCCCCAAAATAGAGGATAATTATCCCACTGATGGAACGGATTGAACTGATGTCAAATCGCCCCGTTTTCGGTCTATTATGCATATCTCACCACATGATAACCACAACATAACCATAAGATAACCATAAGATAAACCTAATTTTTTGCAAATTTTCACTCTATTACATATAATACGTAGTATTATATGGTTTTTGTTGATTTTTGCCTGTTTAAATAAACAATCAAAGGGCACCGAGGGCGAGGCAGAGGAGAGCGAGGGAGATGCCAAACATGCAGAGGAGTTTGCGCAAGGGGTCAGGTTCTTTGAGGAAGAGCAGACCGTAGGCAAAACCGATAATAGTGCCACCACGGCGGATGGTGCTGACAACGGCAATCATCGAGTCGGGATAACTGAGAGCAAGCATATAAACGTTGTCGGAGATGACAAGGAAGATGGAGATGAACAGAATGGGTGTAAAGTTGATAGTTGAGAGTTGAGTGTTGAGTGAAGTTGAGAGCTTGGAGTTGGATTGTTTACGGTTTCTGCGATTCATGATTGTCCAAACGATGAGCATCATAATGGCTTGATAGAACGTGTAATAGACCTGTACTGCGTTGTGATCAAAACGGCGCATCAAGTACTTGTCGTACAAGCCGGAGCAAGCACCTATAAGGATGGCGAGACTGAGAGAAATATAATACGGGACAAGAGACGGGGCGTAGGGGTCATAGGAAGCGGAAGAGCCGGAATTACTAGAAAACCGGGGAATTCCGGACTTTCTGGAGAAGAGGGGCGTAAGGGAGAAGACGAAGATGGTGATTATAGTGAGGAGGACACCCGCCCATTGCCAGGGATTAAGATGTTCGTCAAAGATGAGCAGGGCACCGATGAGTGTCCAGATAGGACGAGTCGCCTGCATGGGGCTAACGACGGAGATGGGCAGGTGCTTGAGGGAAATAAAGGCGAAAACCCAACTGCTGAGGACAATAGCGGATTTGAGGACAGTAAAAAGATGTGCCTCAAGATCGAGTTTGGGAACAAAGAATGGTGTATCAAGAAGGAGTTCGGGGCAAAGACGAGAAAGAAACAAGGGGACGGAAAGGATCAGCGAAGAGAAAATGACACTGAGTGTGAGGACATCTATGACGCGGTTGTCACGCAAGGCGATTTTCTTGCTGACGTCATAAAAGCCCAGAGAGAGCGCGGATATGAAGGCGAAGAGAGTCCACATTTTTAGTTGAGTGTTGAATGTTGAAAGTTGAAAGAAGTCGTCTGGTTGAAAGTTGTAAGTTGATGAAAATTCGCAAAACGGGCACAAAGATAGTACAAAAAAATGAAATTTGCAAGTTTTGGTGTAAAAAAATGAAATAAAATTTGCAAATGTCAAATATTTTTTGTAACTTTGCGCGCTTTTTGTCGCGTTCGGCACTTAAACGAAATATTAAAACACAAAATATAATGGAATTGAACAATCGAGTTATTGCTGTGGTGGGATTAGGCTATGTAGGTCTGCCACTGGCAATTGAGTACGGAAAGAAGTACCGAGTAATCGGTTTTGACATTTATGAGCCACGTGTGGCTGAGTTGCAGGCAGGTAAGGATCACACTCTGGAGGCTGATTTGGTGGGCATGAAACAGGCGAGGGATCTATATGAGGCTACCAAGACCGTGGGACTGACGCTGACATCGGATGTGAACGAGTTGAAACAGGTGAACACATATATCGTAACTGTGCCGACGCCGATTGACGAGTTCAACAACCCCGATTTGACGCCGCTGATCAGTGCAAGTGAACTGATCGGCAAGACGCTGAACGAGGGAGATATAGTTATTTATGAGTCAACCGTTTATCCGGGTTGCACGGAGGAAGACTGCGTGCCGGTACTGGAGAAGTTCAGCGGATTGAAGTTCAACAAGGACTTTTTCTGCGGATATAGTCCGGAGCGTATCAATCCGGGTGACAAGGTTAATACCTTGACGAAGATCAAGAAGATCACTTCGGGTTCGACACCGGAAGTGGCGGACTTGGTGGATGCGCTGTACAACAGCATTCTGGAGAACGGCACACACAAAGCACCGAACATGAAGGTTGCCGAGGCAGCGAAGGCTGTGGAGAACAGCCAGCGCGATGTGAACATCTCGTTTATGAACGAGTTGGCGCTGATCTGCGACCGCGTAGGCATTGATACGAACGATGTGATCGAGGCTGCGGGAACGAAGTGGAACTTCCTCAAGTACCGACCAGGCCTGGTCGGTGGTCACTGCATCTCCGTTGACCCGTACTATCTGGCGCACAAGGCAAAGGCGCTTGGCTATGACCCGCAGGTGATCCTGTCAGGGCGCGCCGTGAACAACTCGATTGCGAACTTCATCGCACACAAGACGCTGAAACTGATGATCCAGAAAGACCACAAGATCAAGGACTCGAATGTGCTGATTCTGGGTGTGACATTCAAGGAGAACTGCCCGGATTGCCGCAACACGAAGGTAGTGGATATAGCCACGGAGCTGGAGGATTTCGGTTGTCACGTGGATATTTACGACCCGTGGGCATCGCCGGCAGTGGTGAAGCACGAGTACGGCAAAGAACTTATTGCTGCGGTTGACCCGAGCAAGAAGTACGAGGCTGTTGTTGCTTGCGTGAGTCATAACCAGTTCAAGACGTTTGACTTCAAGAAGTACAAGGAGCAAGGCGCCGTGATCTTTGATGTCAAAGGATTTGTGGATCGCAGTTTGGTTGACGCAAGATTGTAAATTATGAGGATTGCAGTAGCAGGCACAGGATATGTGGGATTGTCGATAGCAACGCTATTGGCACAAAAGAACCATGTGACAGCTGTAGATATCGTGCCGGAGAAGGTGGAGATGCTCAACCGCCGGCAGTCGCCTATTCAGGATGAGTACATTGAGAAATATCTTCGCGAGAAGGAACTCGACTTGACGGCGACGTTGGATGCAGAAGCGGCGTATAGGGATGCGGAGTTTGTGGTGATTGCCGCTCCGACGAACTATGACCCGCAAAAGAACTATTTCGACACGTCGGCTGTGGAGGCAGTGATACGGCTGGTGATGCAGACGAATCCCGAGGCGATCATGGTGATCAAATCCACTGTGCCGGTGGGATATACGGAGCATATCCGGCAGAAGACAGGCAGCAAGAACATTATGTTCTCGCCGGAGTTCTTGCGGGAGAGCAAGGCTTTGTACGACAACCTCTATCCGTCACGCATCATTGTTGGAACGGACATGTCGGACGAGCGTCTGGTGAAAGCTGCGCATCGGTTTGCGGCGTTGCTGCAAGAGGGCGCGCTGAAGCCGGAGATTGACACGCTATTCATGGGCTTCACGGAAGCCGAGGCGGTGAAGTTGTTTGCAAACACGTATCTGGCTTTGCGGGTAAGTTACTTTAACGAACTCGACACCTACGCCGAGATGAAAGGTCTGAGTACACAGAAGATCATCGAGGGCGTGTGTCTGGATCCGCGAATCGGTACACAATACAACAACCCGTCATTCGGCTATGGCGGTTACTGTCTGCCAAAAGATACGAAGCAATTGCTGGCGAACTACCAAGACGTGCCGGAGAACCTGATCGGGGCTATTGTGGAGAGCAACCGGACGAGGAAGGACTTTATCGCAGACCGGGTGCTGGCTAAAGCCGGATACTACGACTACTATCATAGAGGGGATTATGATGCCCGGCAAGAGAAGAGTTGCGTGATCGGCGTTTACAGGCTGACGATGAAGTCAAACTCAGACAATTTCCGTCAGTCGAGCATCCAGGGCGTGATGAAGCGCATCAAAGCGAAGGGTGCAACGGTAATTATTTACGAGCCAACGCTGGAGAACGGTTCGACGTTCTTCGGGAGCAAGGTGGTAAATGACTTGGCGGAATTCAAGAAACAGAGCCAAGCAATCATTGCGAACCGATATGACGCTTGTCTGGATGATGTGAAAGAAAAAGTTTATACACGAGATATTTTCAAACGAGACTAACATAATGAATATGAGGAAAATACGTATTATTTTAACGATTGCGCTGCTCTTGCCGATGATGCAAGTGATGGCAATCTCTGACCAAGAAGTGCTGCAAAGCGCGATGACGATGCACAGCCAAGGCATGAGCGAACAAGAAATTGCGAGAAAGTTGATCAGTAATGGTGCGACTGTTACTCAGTTGCAGCAGTTGGCTCAACAACTGAAATCGCAACAGAAGTCCGGTTACACGATGGGAAATATATCTTCGAATATGTCCTCGAACAACGGCAATGCTCAAGGCAACAGCAATACCCAGAACCTTGCCGGAGCACAGCGTATCAACAAAGGGAATATGCGAATGAACAACGGCGAGCAAACCACGCCAATGACTCCCGACGAATTAGAAGCCCAACGTGCGCTGGAGGAGATGTTCTATCCTGAACCTGAGCAAGAAGAGGAGAAGTTGAAGGTGTTCGGACATGACATGTTCCGTACTCCTAATACTCAGTTCATGCCTGTTATGAACATGCCAACGCCTAAGAACTACAAGCTCGGCGGAGGTGATGAGGTGATCATAGACATCTACGGTGCGGGGCAGTTGAACGTACGCAGCGAGATCAGTCCCGACGGGACAATTACGATAGACGGTTACGGTCCTATTCATTTGGGCGGTTTGACGGTACTGGAAGCGACAAAGAGGTTAAAGAACACTATCGGTCAGCGTTTCCAAGGCAGTCAGATCATGCTCAGTCTGGGTCAGACACGTTCTATTACAGTGAATGTAATGGGCGAGGTAATGATACCGGGCACGTACCAGTTGTCGTCGTTTGCGACAGCGATGGTAGCGCTATACATGGCCGGCGGCGTGACGGACAAAGGTACACTGCGTTCGATACGTGTGTTCCGCCAGAACCAGTTGTTGAGCGAGATTGACTTGTACGGTTTCCTGATGGACGGTCAGATGGAAGGCGACGTGCGTCTGGAGGAGGGCGATGTAGTGATAGTGAACACATATAACGCGTTGGCATGCATTGACGGCAAGGTGAAACGTCCTATGTACTATGAGATGAAGCCCGACGAGACTTTGGACAGGCTGATGTACTTTGCCGGAGGTTTCAGCGGTGAGGCTTACACCGATGCTGTGCGTGTGATGCGCAAAAACAACGGCGCACAATCCGTCCACACAATCAAGAATGCTGATTTTGGTTCGTTCCGAATGATGGACGGCGACTCGGTGGATGTAGCAGCCATTCTGCCCCGTTTAAAGAACACTGTGGAGATACAGGGAGCAGTATTCCGTCCGGGCTTCTACGGTTTGGATGAGAATGTGAAGACCATCCGCAGTCTTGTGGAAGCCGCCGACGGTCCGAGTGAGGACGCATCGACGGTACGCGCGGTATTGTACAGGATGCAACTGGACAGAACCTATTTGGCACTTGCCATTGACCTACAGGGCATATTGGACGGCACGACGGAAGATGTGGAGTTAAAGAACGAAGACCAGTTGTTTATTCCCTCGCGCAAGAACGAGTTGGAGAACATGACAGTGGTTGTTCACGGCGAGGTATATCAGCCGGACACGTTTGCGTTTGCATATAACGAGAGCGTGGAAGACCTGATACTTCGTGCCGGCGGTTTGACAGACAAAGCGTCGGTATCGAAAGTGGATATAGCTCGTCGCATAATAGACAGAAAAGCCACAGAAGAGGCTCAGATAAAGATCAAGTTATTTACCGTGGAGTTGAAAGACAGTCTGGGATTGAACGAGCACGGTTTCATTCTGGAGCCGTACGACGAAGTGTTTGTTCGTCGCAGCCCTGCGTTTGGCGAGCGTATTACAGTTCGCATCCAAGGCGAGGTTCTGTTTGAGGGCACCTATGCGATGCAGACAGAGGATGACCGATTGACGGATCTGGTATTTCGTGCCGGCGGCTTGACGAGTCATGCATTCAAGGGAGGCGCACGTCTGCAACGGCGGATCACCCAAGAGGAGCGCTTGCGTCGAGAACAATTGCTGAAGATCAACCGTGCAGCATCCCCACGCGACAGTGTGAACATGGACAAACTTGACTTGGGTGACACATACTGGGTAGGTATAGACCTTGAGGAAGCACTGAAAAACCCCGGAGGCGATGAAGATATCACGTTGCGTGGCGGTGATGTGCTGATTATTCCGACCATCAACAATACCGTGAAGATCAACGGCGAGGTATTGTATCCGAACACCGTAAGTTTTGTGAACGGCAAACGCGCCAAATACTATATCAATCAAGCGGGTGGATTTAGCAACCAAGCCAAACGTGGGAAGACCTACATCATTTATGCGAACGGTAAGATTCACCCTGCTCGTGGTGGCAAAGTCCAACCGGCAAGTGAGATTGTTGTACCGAGCAGACCGGAAAAGGCCCCTGCAAGTGCAACGCAATGGGTTAGTATAGCTTCGGCAAGTGCTTCCGTAGCGAGTGTCGCTGCAACTCTCACGACGCTGATTATTAACATGTCAAAGAACAAAAATAGTAACTAAGTTATTAAGACTTCTAGTAACAACATATTTCCAAAACAAATTATGGAAGAAACGAATTATCAATCCGATACTGCTCCACAGCAGGGCTATATAGATGTCCGTGAATTATTTAAGCGGATTTGGCAGCGCCGGAAGGTGTTTTATTGGGTACTTCCGATTACGTTTGTATTGTCGTCAGCCTTGATCTTGTGCGTGCCAAGGTACTATATGTGCGAGGTTATATTGGCTCCGGAATCGCAAGCCGCCGGCCAAGCGGGATCGCTACAGGCTTTGGCTTCGTCTTTCGGGTACGACATGCGCAACTTAACCAGTTCAGACGCCCTCTACCCTACCATCTATCCGGATATAGTAAAGGCTCCGAATTTCATGGTGAAATTGTTTGATGTACAGGTAACGACCTCTGAGGGAGATTTCAGCGGGACATACTACAACTATCTGGCCAAGGTGCACAAACGCGTGTTCTGGAAACGCTGGAAAAGCAAAATCAAGAAATGGGTCACTCCCCAAGAGCCTGAATTGAAACTTGGAGGAAAGCCGGGAGGCGGAGTGGATGTATTCTGCATGAGTAAGGGGCAATGGTATGTGCTTGACCTAATGCAAAAGAATATATCCTGTAAGGTGGACAGAAAAACCGAAGTCATTACCTTCCGCGTAAAAGCGCAGGACAAGTTAGTGTGCGCTATTATGGCGGACTCGGTGTGTGCAACTTTGCAAAACTTCATCACCGATTACCGCACAAAGAAAGCACGTGTGGATATTGACTACTATAACGAGGTAATGGAAACATCCCTTCGCGAGTACCAGGAGGCGAGTGAGAAATATATCCGTTATGCTGACAGCCACAGCGGAATGAATCTGGAGCAATACCGTATCATCGCCACGAATCTGGAAACGGAAATGCAGATCAAGCAGGCAGCCTATACCTCGTTCCAGAAACAGTATCTTGCCACACAAGCGCGTCTGCAAGAGAACACGCCCGTATTCACCGTTATGCAATCGGCGTCTGTACCCTTACAGCCCGCCGGACCAAAACGTATGATTTTTGTATTGGCGATGCTGTTTTTGGCGACCTTCGTGACCGGTTTTGTTTTGTGCAAGGATCTATTGTTCAGCGCATTCAAGGAATAGGACAATAACGAATCGGGAAAAACGACGCATAAAAGCACGGGATAATGGATTTGAAAGCATTCTTACAAGCCGAACATATACCCTTTGAGGAAAACACGAATCTCAAAAAGAGGACATGGATTCATCGAGGAGGGAATGCCCGTTACTATATTATACCGGAAACGACAGAACAGTTATGCAATCTGGCAAGTCGTCTTTATAAAGAGCAGGCAGTATTTAAGGTTGTGGGACACACATCAAATCTATATATCCGCAACACTACAGATTTGGACATTGTCATATCGACCATACGCCTCACTCATTATGAAGAGAAAGACGGATACTATATATGCGATTGCGGCGTTGCAATAGCGAGTTTGTCCAAACAAGCCATAGAGAACAATCATAAGGGCTATGAGGGATTCATCAATCTGCCGGGAACTGTTGCAAGTGCAGTGGTCAATAATGCAGGCTGCTTCCAATGTCGCATATCGGATTTACTTATTGAAGCCGATGTGTTATGCCTTGACGGAGAAATACGGAAGTACACTAAAGACATGTTCGGCTATAGGGAACGCAGTTCGGCTTTCAAGAGAGGCGAAGAGAAAGGGATACTGCTACGCGTGAAACTTGATTGCAGCCGCACAGAAGCGAAAGAGATATTGCTTGCTAAAGCCGAAGCCAACACCGAGTACAGGAAAACGAGACAGGAGGGACCAAAACAGAATTTGGGGTCAACTTATCCAATATATGTGATGGATGCTTTTTATAAGAATCTGCCATTTCACACGCGCCTGTTACTATTTTTATCTGCCAAGTTATACCACATAACAGGCAAAAAGCGTTCTCAGGAAAGCATCAACACCCTTATTCTGCTATGTAGCATGAAGTATTTTCGACTTCACAAGTATATCTCCAAGCACAATTTCGGTTGCTTTGTATGGCGTGATGAACGTGCCGATAAGGCGTTCGATATTTATCGTTCTTTTGTAGCTCACACCTCCGGTCTGCCGGATATAGAGATTGAAGTAATATGAAAATAGCCGTCTCCAAATACACACTAAGCAACCTATATTTCCTCGGTGTTTTGCTTGTACTAGGCGTCTGCACATATATTGCAATGCCAGATATGGATAATATGGCAGACGCTGGAACGGGTATGTCTTTTTTGGCTATATTAGGTCTTTCCACACTCCTGTTACCATTGCTAGTATATATATTCTATCTTCGTTTCAGAGCTCATTCAGACACGCCCAGATTCATACCTCGATTTGTGTTTTTTTACATCATTTACTTCCTATGGATGACGTTAGTATGCATATTAACTGACGAGGTACACAACATTTTCGGCAAGATAACAATGTCTATGACCATACTCGTCTATCCATTCCTACTTAGTTGCAGTTATTTTCGCGGAAGGACCGCCAAACCTGACTTATGGTTTTATCTGGCGGTAATATTCATTTTACTCTGCATCACCGTGCAATATATCAATCTATATAATATCGCTAACCAACTCAGTGATGAAGCGAGTCATATAGGCGTTAGCTATTTCCCTCTGTTCATTCTGCCAATATTGTTGCTACCATCTTCGCGTATAGTAAAAATAGCATCCATAGCCATCACTGCGATAATTATCATTTCTTCCATCAAACGAGGCGGCCTAATTGCCATGGGAGCGAGTTTAATTGTTTATGTATTTGTAAAACAACTCGTAAGTGATCTTAGCAAGACCAAGAAATTTATCATTGTCTGCACTGCAATCGTTTTGACAGCAGGTGTACTTTACTATCTTGGGGAATTCATGGAAGAGAACAATATCATAGAACGTATCGCAAACATCAAAGATGACGGAGGTAGTGACCGCGATATCCTATGGAAAGATACGTTTCACAACATCCAAAACCGCGATTTTGGATTCCGAATGGTAGGTAACGGCTTTCGTTCCGCCCAGATAGAATCATGTCTGCAACTTCCGGCTCACAATGACGCATTAGAGATCTGCTATGACTTCGGCATCATTGGTCTGCTACTATATAGCATAGCCTTTATAAGTTTGTGTGTCTTTGCATTGAAGTTGATAAAGCGTAAAAGTAAATATTCACCTCACTTAGCAATGATACTTACATACTATTTCATATTGTCCATGATTTCCATTGTCATACTATATTTTTGGCTTGCGCTGCTTCTATTCTCGGTAGGTTTTATTGCAGGTTTGGCAGATCAAGAATTGGTAGAGAAAAAACAACATAATAAAAATATTAAAACAGGAAAGCCATTATATGTTTAACAAATTATTAAATATTTTTTACGTATGGATTCCATCCATCGTATTTAATTTTCACTACCTACCTTTCAAACAGGCAATAAGATTGCCTATCCTATTGAGGAAACCAGATTTCCGAAAATTAGGCGGTCGTGTGATTATAGAAAGTGAATCCACACGTTTCGGAATGATTCGTTTGGGATTTAACCGTGTGAACACGTATCCAGACAACGGTATATCATGGTTAAATGATGGGATTATTACATTCAAGGGGAAGGTATCAATCGGCTCGGACTCCTATATTGTTGTACGGCATAACGGGCAAATAACTTTTGGCGATGACTTTTCCTGTTCTGCAGCATTAAAGTTGGTATCGTGCATTGGCATCGAATTTAGTGAAGGAGTCCACTTCGGTTGGGATTGTATAGTCTTGGATTCAAATTTTCATCCTTTGTATGACACCGAAAATAAATGTTTCAAGAAGGCATACGGAAAGATAATAATTGGTGCAAACAATTGGTTCAGCACACAATGCATGATCATGCATAGTGTAGAGACTCCTGAACGTTGTATATTTGGAGCGAGAAGTATTGTCACCCGCGGAGGGCACTATGAATCATATTGCCTTCACGGTGGCAGCCCGATACATGTACTCAGCCGAAACGTTATGCGCATATATGGCGAAGACCAAATTACGGAATACAAATAATGAATAATTCAGAGCGCGTCATATTGAACTCTATTGTTTTATATGCGAAAATACTGATATGCATTGTACTATCCCTATGGACAGTACCTATTGTATTACACGGGTTAGGTGCCAGTGACTATGGTCTGTATGCACTTGTTGCGGGTGTGATAGCATTGCTGACATTTTTGAGAACCGCAATGTCCAGTTCAACGCAACGCTACCTAAGTGTATCATTAGGAGAAGGTGACATGCAGAAAATGAATGCGTTATTCAATAGTGCGATAATGCTTCACTTTCTATTCGGAATTGCGATTGTTGTTATACTTGAAGCCTTAACACCATTTCTATTCGGGCATTTTCTGAATATTGCTCCCGAGCGGATGTTTGCAGGAAAAGTAATCTATCAAACCTTGCTTGCAAGCATGTTTTTGGCTATTATGGTAGTGCCTCTGGATGCAGAACTGAATGCTTACGAGAACATGCCCGTATTTGCCATTATAGAAGTAATGGACGCTGTACTCAAATTAGCAGTAGCATCCACATTACAATTTATCAGTTCCGACAGGTTGATATGGTACGGAACATGCATGACCATTATACCCATTCTAAACATATCTATCAAATATCTATACACGCGCAATAAATATAAGGATTTGTATCTCTCGCGGAAGTTTCTATGGAATCCTCCCATGATGCGTCAGATGTTCAGTTTCATCGGATGGAACACATTCGGCGCATTGGCGATTGTTGGTAGGAATCAAGGTTTGGCAATTATTCTGAATCTCTTCTTTGGCACAGTTATGAATGCTGCTTACGGCATTGCCAACCAGATTAATTCTGTTATGGGTTACTTTTCTCAAACACTCCGAAAGAGTCTTCATCCCCAACTGATGCAGAGTGAAGGAAAGGGAGATCATGCACGTATGCTACGACTGGTCTTCACCTCATCCAAATTCAGTGCGCTTGTGCTGGTTGTTATTGCTATTCCACTGATTGTTGAACTGCCCCTTGTGCTAAAGATGTGGCTAACCGATGTACCGGAATATGCACTCGAGTTCACACAATGGATACTCATAACATCCATGGTATACCAAATGAGTGCGGGTTTGATGGCCGGTATTTTATCAGTTGGGAAAGTTAAAGTATATCAAATAGTTATTAGCATTTTAATGCTTATCAACTTACCTTTAGCATACGTACTATTGAAAGAAGGCTATGAGCCATATTGGATCATAATCGGCATGTTTTCCTGTGAAGTACTGAGTCTTGCTGCACGTTTAGTTTTTAGCAAAAGACTAATTGGGCTTCAGGTAGGACAATTCTGCGGACATGTCATTCTTCCTTTACTAATTATTATGGGAGCAAATTGGTTGATTCTTACCGGCATTACGCATATTATGGGGACTTCATTTATACGGCTAATACTAAATAGTGTATTGAGCATTCTTATCGTAGGAGGATTATCCTGGACTATTCTGCTAAATACGATGGAAAAGAATGCAATTTTGCAGTTTATCTATAAATTTGCCAGCAAATTGAAACGATGAGAATAGGCATATTAACATTTCAAAGGGCACTGAACTACGGTGCATTTCTACAAGCCTTTGCCACTAAAAGTTTCTTAAGCGGAAAGGGGTATAATGTAGAGATAGTTGACTATTGGCCCAAAGAGCACGCAGATTATGTCAACAAGCACAAATTGACTGCATCAAGCCCACTTGGAAAAGTCAAGCAGTTAACGTTTTACTCTTTATGCGAGCCGCTATTCAGAAGACGCAGATTAAAAATGAGTCTGTTGCGTCACAAATATTTGGGGATTTTCGGGACACCCAAGTACAAAAAGGGGGAAGAACTCAGTCAGACAAGCTTCGATGCCGTCATCTATGGTAGTGATCAAATATGGTGGAATCATACTGCGTATTCTCATGTGATTGCATACGACAAGACGTATTGGGGCTTCTATCTGCCTAAGAAAACGAAACGAATTGCCTACGCACCGAGTATGGGAATCATTGATATACGCGAAGAAGATCAAGCGTTTATCCGAGAGGCTCTCAACAACTTTGACTACTTGTCCACTCGCGAAACAAATTTACGTGATGCCTTGCGTCCCTATACAGATAAGCCTATCACAACAGTATTGGATCCTGTTTTTTTACCTAATAAAGAATTTTGGTTGCGTCACATAAAAAAGCGCCGTATTAAAGAGCGATATTTGTTATACTACAGCTTGATTCCAACTCCGGATTCTCATGCGCACGCAGCAAAATTGGCAAAAGCAAAAGGACTAAAACTAATCGAAATTACTCCTCGCATTCGCGATTTTCGTCTATCATCGGATTTGATACAGACCGCAGATGCACTGGATTTTATCTCACTGATACATCATGCGGATTATATAGTATCGACATCATTTCACGGAACAGCGATGTCCATCATTTTAGAGAAAGAGTTTTGCGTTGTAGGATTAGGTAAACGCAGTGGACGTGTGGTGTCCTTACTTACCCAATTAGGCATTAGTGAACGCTATACCGATCATCCGGATAGTTTATCCAATATTGATTATATTGATGTCCGCGAACGATTAGAAAAACTACAAAACATTTCGCGAGATTATCTAATACATGCCCTAACAGAACAGTAATTATGCATATACTATTTATACCACGTGGATATCCGAGCACACAGAGACCTCAAAACGGTAACTTTGAGGTTGACCAAGCAGAAGGACTGGCGAAATTAGGGCATACAGTCAGCATGATAAGTGTTGACCTTGGTCGCGAGTTTCTACCCAAAGAATATGGCTATCAACGAATAGAAAGAAACGGAGTGGTGTCATACCATCTGTTTCTAATGCCTATGAAATTCTTCCCCAAAAGTGGCATATTCAGATATATGCTGAACAAGCAACTGGATTATTTATACAAAAAGTTGGCTAAGGAATTAGGTAAGCCAGATATTATTTATTCTCATTACTTGTGGAACTCGGATTGGGCATTATATCTGAAAAACAAGTATCATATTCCGTTAGTCGGCATAGAACACTGGAGTGAATTAGGCTATGAGGACATCAAACCTGTAATAGAGCAACATGCTCGTCGCATCTATCCGCAATTGGACGGACTCATCACCGTATCTCATGCCCTACAAAAAAAGATTGAAGAGCGATTCGGCATACACTCGGACGTGGTATTCAACACCATACATGATAGTGTCCGATTAAAACCAACAATAAGGCAGAAAGACGGCAAAGTACATTTTATCACAGTCGGAACCCTACTGCCCGTCAAAGGATATGACAACCTTGTTAAAGCTTTTGCGCAGAGTTCACTACCGAAAGAGAAATGGGAGTTGACCATTGTAGGACAAGGGCCCGAAGAGAAAACGCTCCGCGAACTGATTAGCCAGTACAGGCTGGAGACAAACATCCGGCTTGCAGGCAGGAAAATCAAGAGTGAAGTTGTGGAACTACTGAATAGCAGCGATGTATTCATCAGTTCGTCTCATTTGGAGACGTTCGGAGTGGCTGCACTGGAAGCAATATGCTGCGGAGTGCCAGTTCTTTGTACCGACTCTGGAGGAACGAAGGAGTTTGTTACCGAAAGTAACGGACGCTTGTGTGCCGACACAACGGAGGCATTACGAGATGGAATAGAATTCATGTATGCGCACTATACAGATTTTGACAAAAAATGCATCGCGGACGAAGCTGTCAACAGGTTTTCGTCTGCCGCTATAGCAAGTCAATTGGAAAATATTTTCAAAAAATACATCAAATAGCATTTTTTTACAAAAAAATTTGCTTTTTTGAAAAAAAAGTTGTAACTTTGTACGCTTTGTTCATATTAAGAAGTTCAATATGCGAGATATAGCTATATACGGAGCCGGAGGCTATGGCAAAGAAGTAGCCTGCATCATCATCAAGCTCAACGAGTTTGCAATTCACAAGGGGGAAGAACAACCTTGGCGGATTGTGGGTTACTTTGATGATGGTATTGAGAAAGGCAAAGCCATTTCTCACTACGGAAAAGTATTAGGAGGAATTGCTGAGGTCAATGCGTACGAACAGCCATTGGCTCTGGTTTTGGCTATTGGCAATCCTCGAACACGCAAGAAAATCGTAGAGAAGATCAAGAATCCCCAAATCAGTTTTCCGAACCTGATATATCCGGATATTTGGTATGCCGACAAGAGCACTTTTGAAATAGGTCAGGGTAACATTATAGGTGGAGGGTGCACGATCTCATGCGACGTAAAAATAGGAAACTTCAATGTACTTAACGGTTTTGTTAACATCGGTCATGACACGCATGTAGATGACTATAATTCGATAATGCCTGGTGTCAGAATTTCCGGAGAAGTACATATCGGAGAAGAGAATATGATCGGAGCCAACAGTTTTATCATACAACAACTTAGGATAGGAACTGGTGTAACGGTAGGTGTAGGGACCATATTACTGACCAAGCCCAAAGATGGTTGCACATACCTTGGCAATCCTGCCAAAATACTGAAATTTTAACAAGATGGAATAATTAATAACAAATAAATATTGACACTTATGGATTTAAATGAATTTGTAGCTCACTTTGCTGAGCAATTTGACGAGACAGACGCAAGCGTATTCACTCCTGAGACCCGTTTCCGTGAAATTGATGAGTGGAGCTCATTGATTGGTCTTAGCGTAATTGCTATGGTAGACGAGGAGTATGACGTAGCCTTGAAGGGTGACGATGTAAAGAACTCCAACACCATTCTGGACTTGTATAACATTGTAAGTAGCAAACTCTAATGGCATTTCTGGATATAAAGAACGTCCGCATTGCCGGAATGGCAGCCGGTGTTCCTAAGAACATCGCGAGTAACCTTCATCCTGGACCGGAAGACAATGTATCTGCCGACTATGCACCGGAAGATTTCGTAGCAACAACCGGTGTAGAGGAGCGTCGTATTTCCACTACTCTTTGTGCTTCAGACCTCTGTTATGGAGCAGCGGAAAAACTGATTGCAGATTTAGGTTGGGACAAACAGGAAATAGAAGGAATCCTGTTTGTCTCGCAGACACCGGATTATATTCTTCCGGCTACCGCCTGCATTCTCCAAGACCGTTTGGGGTTGAGTACAGAATGCTACGCTACGGACATGTCTATCGGTTGTTCAGGTTGGCTATACGGCTTGAGTTCATTGGCAGCGCTGGTATCGAACGGCGGTATAAAGAAAGCACTGCTGATGGTAGGAGATGCCAAAGCCCGAGTAAACGGCAAACGCAATCCCCTGTTTGGCAGTTCAGGTACAGTTACTGCTCTGGAGTACGTAGAGGGAGCCAAAGGATTGCAGTTCCACTTCGGAACTGACGGAAGCGGTTTCGACGCGATTATCACGCCTGACGGCGGTGCACGCAACCAGATTACTCCGGAATCGTTTAATAAATACGAGTTTGAAGGCAAGATGGTTCACCGTCTGCAAAGTCGCATGAAGGGCATGGATGTATTCTCATTCGGTATCACCACAGCACCCAAGTCCATTAAGAAGTTAGCCGAACATTTTGGATTTGACTACCAGTCAGCAGACTACCTTGTACTGCATCAAGCGAACATGAAGATGAATGACTTTATTGTCAAGAAACTGAAGTTCGACAAAACCAAGGTGCCCAGTAGCCTCCGTTACTTCGCTAACACCAATGGCGCATCAATCCCTGTTACGATTGTGACCCAGCTTAAGGGCAAGTTAAACGAAACAGCTAAATTCCTGTGCTGCGGTTTCGGCGTCGGTCTGAGTTGGGGCTCACTGTACTTCGAATCTGACAAGGATATGGTGATTTCGGATTTAGTTGAAATGGACGATTCAGAAACTTCCACTTATGTTGTATAATCCATTTTCCCTTGAGGGCAAAACAATCTTAATAACAGGTGCTTCTTCCGGTATAGGAAGGGCATCAGCTATTGCGTGCTCCAAGATGGGGGCAAATGTAGTGATTACCGGAAGAAATATTGAACGGTTACAAGCCACTTTCGATCAACTGGAGAAAGGTGGCAACCACATACAGATAGCCGGTGATTTGACCGTTGCAGAAGACTTGGACAATCTTGTGGCTAATGTACCTGTGTTGGATGGTCTGGTCAACAATGCCGGCATCTCCTTTACGAAACCCATCGGGTTTATAAAGAAAGAGGACATTCAGAAAGTTTATGAGTCCAATCTGTATGCGCCGATGCTACTGACCAACAATCTGCTGAAGAAGAAGAAGTTGGCAAAGGGCGCATCAGTTGTATTCATGTCTTCCGCCGCCGCATTCGGATGTAGTAACGCCAACTCAACATACGGCACAGCCAAAGCCGCACTATCGGATTTCATGCACTATTGCAACAAAGAGATTACCCCGACCAAGCACATCCGTTTCAATGCTCTTCATCCGGGAATGGTTCGCACAGAACTGGTAGCAAACCTCTCATTTACAGAAGAAGAACTACAGAAAGATATGGCACGCTATCCATTAGGACGATACGGAGAGCCTGAAGATATTGCTAATGCTGTTATCTATTTCTTGTCTGATGCCTCTGCATGGATTTCCGGCGTAAGCCTTGTGATTGACGGAGGTCTAATGAATCGCATTTAGTAATGGCATTTGCAACTGTACATAACGTATCCATCCGCGGAATCAGTGCTTGTGTACCCGCGCACATTGAGGAAAACCTCACACTACCGGTTTTCAAGGAGGGCGAAGCGGAGCGCGTGATAGCCCAGACCGGCATCGAGCGCAAGCACACCGTAGAGACTGGTACGACAGTAACCGATCTGTGTGCTTCCGCATTTGAGAAGTTGATAGCAGAACTCGGCTGGGAGAAATCCACCATCGAGATACTGATACTTGTATCCTCTGCCGGAGACTATATTACGCCTCCCTCCTCCAACGTGCTTCATGGGCGATTAGGGCTGCCAGAAGAATGCCTATGCTACGACATCCGCCAAGGTTGCCCTGGTTGGGTAATCGGCATGAGCACTATCGCATCCATGATGATGACGGGCAACTACCACCGGGCTGTGCTATTATGCGGCGACTCGTCCACTATCATGAAATCGCCATTCGACAAGGAAACACGTCCTCTGTTCGGTGATGCAGGCACAGCTACGGCACTGGAGTATGACGAACAGGCAGCACCCATGTATTTCCAACACGGCACGAGAGGCAAAGACTTCCAAGCCATCATGGCGCATGACGGCGGTTTGCGCCATCCGTTCACGGCAAAGTCTCTTGAATACGAAGTGATTGACGAGAACATCGTCCGTCGCCCGATAGACAGCATGATGAACGGAATGGATGTATTCAGTTTTGCATTGTCCGTTGCGCCAAAGAGTCTTCTATCACTGATGGAGAAGTACGGATTAGGAGACGATGATGTGGACTACTACTTGTTCCATCAGGCGAACATGTATCTCAATGAGAAGATTCGCAGAAAATTGAAGCTTGCACCTGAGAAAGTTCCATACAGCCTCAGAGACTATGGCAATACAGGTCCCGCTACTATTCCCTTGACGCTGGTTACACAATGCAGAGACCACTATGCTTCTTCTCACAAGAAAAGTCTCGCTTGCGCGTTTGGTGTAGGTTTGGCATGGGCAAGTATGTATTTTGAGACAAACAAGATTGTTTGTCCGGAAATAATACAATATAAAGCATGAACAATTTAGAAAAATATAACAAGGTGTTCTGCGACAAACTGCAGATTACTGAACAGCAATTGGCTACAGCACATCTTAAAGGCTTGCCGACATGGGATTCGGTAGGTCACATGACCCTGTTAGCTGCTCTTGAAGATACCTTTGACATCTTTATCGAACCGGAAGATATGATGTCGTTGAAATCATACGAAGAAGGAAAGAATATCATTCGCAAATACGGCGTTGAATTATAATGTTTTTTGAGCTGCAGACATACGCAGACAAGCCTGCATTTATTACCGATTCGGGGAAGAAGATAACCTACAAGGAGTTACACTTCGCAACAGAAAAGATTGCAGCATACATCCCGTCCGGCTCGTTTGTATTCACACTATGTGACAATCATCCTGGAGCTGTAACGGGGTATGTAGCCATGCTTGATCACCATAAAGCCCAAGTGCTGTTGGATGCGGGGAAAGATATTGAAACCATCAAGCAGTTATCAGCATCCTACCAACCGGACTTCTATTGGCTTCCAGTACATCGGGCTGACGAGTTTGCGCAGGCAGGACTTACCGAGGGCAAGATACTATGTTCTTATGAGGACTATTGTCTTCTGAAACGGCATGGAGAAATTGCTGAAACCGTTCATCCCGACTTGCTGCTTTGTCTGACGACCTCAGGTTCAACAGGCTCCCCGAAATTTGTCAGAATCAGCCAGACGAACCTCAAAAGCAACACGGAAGCTATAACTGAATACCTTAACATAGATACACAAGAGCGTCCCATCACCTCATTGCCACTATATTACAGTTTCGGAATGTCTGTTGTGAACAGCAATCTACTCAAAGGAGCGACCATACTATTGACAGACAAACCTATTGTACAAAGGGAGTTCTGGGATTTTCTCAAAAGAGAGCGAGCTACGTCAATTGCAGGTGTACCATATACATACGAGACTCTAAAAGCATTCCGCATCTTCCGCATGGATCTTCCCTACTTACACACAATGATTCAAGCCGGAGGCAAATTGAATGCAGACATTGTCAAAGAATATGCTGAATATGCTCAGGCCAATGGCAAACGGTTCTTTGTGATGTACGGACAAACGGAAGCCTCACCAAGAATCAGTTATCTTCCAACAGATAGAGCCAGTGACAAGAACAGAAGTATCGGTATTGCCATTCCGGGCGGGAAGATGGTAATTACTGACGAGCAAGGAAAAGAGATTACTACCCCTTATACGGATGGCGAACTTGTATATTACGGTCAGAATGTTTGCATGGGATATGCAGAATGCCGCAGGGATTTGCAAAAAGGAGACGAGAACCACGGTTGTTTGCACACCGGAGATATAGCACGTTTTGACGAAGAAGGGTTGTTCTACATTACAGGTCGACTTAAAAGATTTGTAAAGGTGTGGGGAAACAGATGCAATCTGGATGCAGTTGAGCAATTGGTCAAATCTGTTACTACAGATTGCGCATGCACAGGAGTTGATAACCTAATAACTATATATGTTACAGCTGCAGGTCTTGAAGACCCAATCATTCAGTTATTGACTAATAAGACAGGCTTCAATCCGCAGGCATTTGCAGTCAAAGTCGTTCCAACCATACCCAAGATGGAGTCAGGAAAGACTGATTATAAACGTTTAACATTCTGAATTACGCTCACTAATAAATGCAAAACATATGATTACCAAGACTCTTCGACAAAAATTGAGTGTGCTGGTATCCAATATATACGTAGCATATCTCATTAAAGTTCGCAAATATGACATTGGAAAATATTGCAGCATTTCTTGGCGTGCCACGTTAGACAGAGCGAACCCGAAAGGTGTACATATCGGACATCATAGTAGAGTTATGCTGGATGCGCTGATTATTGCACACGATTATTCGAGAGGTCTAAACCACAGTATGTGGACGGACACCCGTATCGGTCATCATTGCGTAATAGGTGGGCGCTCCATCATTTTACCCGGGGTTACTTTAGGCAACCATGTGTTTGTAGCTGCTGGAAGTGTGGTGACTAAAAGTTTTCCGGATCACTGTATGATTGGTGGGAATCCAGCAAAAATCATCCGCACGGGTACAATTATTACAGATAGAACGCAAATACAAGTCCCCGGAGAACTCGTTAAAGAATCAAAAAATGTTTAAACGTATCGTTATATGGTTTTTAGCATGCATCACCTGTTTATGCATCAGTTGTACCACCCATAATGAGCCTGACAGTAAAAAACTCGTCTTGGCCACTATGGGGGCATCATTGATGTACCCGGGAAATGGATGGGTAGAGAAAGCATGTCAACAGCAAAATATACGTTGCCTTAATAAAGCCGTGTCATCAAAACTGATAATTGATTTCGCACAACAATTATGGAATAATACATATGCCACCAAGGAAGAACTGAAACAAATAGACATTCTTCTAATTCAGTTCGCAAACTGCGGTGATGTATGCGGAGATTCTACGACAATGTTTCCGACAGCTGATGATTATACGCGCAACTATACCATCTTTTCGGAAGAACTATTTACTGAATATTCCCATGCGCAACAAATGGATTATATCTTGAAAAGATGGCAACAAATATGTACGCAGTATAACAAACCCATGCAGGTTATTTTAGTAACCCATTGGCACGATGGAAGAACAACGTACAATGAGAGTGTCCGCAAACTGGCACAAAGATGGGAGGCTGATGTCTGTGAATTGGATAAATATATAGGTTTTACAAAAGACCACCCTCTACCTGACGGCAGGCAACCATCAATTCTTTACGCCAAAGACACAGAGATTATTGATGGCATAGAATATGGATGGCATCCACTGCGAGGAAAAGAAGGAGAATATATCCAATCCGTTATGGCTGACATACTTGCAGACAAATTGCAATTATACGTTAATGATGGGCATTAATAATGTCAAACTATAGATTCATATTAACATGGCTTTTCTCCATTTTTACCATATGGCACGGATGGTCGCAGTTGTATATGTATATACAATTGAATGACGGTGACGGGATATACTACCAATTAAAAAATCACCCTGCTGTTACTTACACCGACGCCGAATTGATCGTGCGAACAGAATCAGGCATCACAAATCAGTATTCAATCAGCAACATAAAGAGCATCACTTATCAATCATCTACTGCCACTATTTTGGAAGACAATACAGCACTGACATTTCCGATAAGAATCTATTCAACTTTCGGACAGTATATTACTACGTTGGAACGAGCAGAAGATTTACATACATCTATTCCATTAGGCGTTTACATATTAAGGTCAGAGAAGGCTTCTAAAAAGATTTTATTACCATGATGAAATGTTCTCATTATTTATGTTATGTATTCATTCTATGCGCGACACAATTATCTGCAGTAGAATATACGACCCTACTTCATCATAAAGACGGTAGAGTCTTTGCTATAGCTACCACTCAAATAGATTCAATAACCCACACAACAGAAAGTATCGATAATTCGTATTATAATCTGACAGATTCCTTTGTATATCCACCTCACATGAGTGCTATGGTGGAGATTATGCTTCAAGCGCAAGCCGGTTTGCCAAATTCCGTACTATGCAACAAAGAAAATATTCTACCTCTATTCTCGGAGAATACAAATTATCAACTAGCAGGAACACCATGGACACAGCCCGGAATGTTTTCGCTGATTGATGATGACGTGATTGACGAATTTATCCCGTCCAGCTATCCGGGGCAAAGCATCAGCAATTCCGACAAAAAAGTAGGAGGATACTTCTCCCTTTTGTATCCTTTTCTGAAATCCTTAGAAGTTAAATACGGTGTAACATTAACATGCGGTTTATCCATGGAAGGACACCGTGTAGGTCTGACTGGATATGGAACATACAAAGACGACTGCTCAATAAACGAGAATGGAGAATTGGTACAACAAATAACAACGCATAACAATTGGGATATTTTATGCCACTCGATGACTGCTCGCGTTTCGCCTATGGCAGGAAACATCTTCATTGTGGACAGCCTCAATTCAAACGAGGCAAAAGATATTCTGGCTAACGGAACATACGAATGGACTTACTCTTTTTACAATACCGGAGTATATGACCGAAAAACAGAAAAAAATTACACAATTTCCAAAGATAAGACCACATGGACAGAAACGCCATTAAAATACATCCAACCATACTGCTTGGATAAAAAAACAGGGCAATGGGTGTATAATGAAAGTTATCCCATTGACTACCAAATTGGTGAATGGAAAAAAAGAGCCGACAAATTAGGGTTCAAGTATCCTGACATCATGGTTCATTGGGGATCAACCGCTTCAGCACAACTAATTCGTGAGTCTCGTAAATACTTCTCTCATTCAGTAGATCCTGGTATGGATAACGGAGTCAACAATGTGCCATTATCTGCAACCATACATCGGATTAATTGTATAACAACCAATAATAAGAATGCATATAATACTTCCTATTTCAAAACGCTTAAGTGTGCTGTTGACCATGCATTTGAAACACAAGGCTGGTTGGTTTTTATGAGCCATTTCAATACAATTTACTATTATAATGGCTATTTGGATGAAGTTAACTATCCTGAACGAGAAGAAGACTACAATATTGAATGGATAAACCCGCTGGTGACTGAAGAAATTCAAAGTATGGACACCAATAACTTTTGGGATAATCCTCCTGCCCGACTCGGCATCAATAATTGGGGAGAATGGAGGCCACTCAAAGGCACTCAATTGTATGGACTATATCAGATTTTTGAATATGCTATCGAAAAAGGGTTGTTAAATGTCAGCCCTTCTGAAGGAATAAAAATAATGGGGAACAAAGTAAATATAGGCACGTATAGAGATAAAGATTTTTACCCTCGCGAGAAAGCCATGACTCTCAATCCAATAGATAAATGCTACTACGTAGTAGGAGCAGACGGAAGTATAAAATATCACTCGGAAAAGTAGGATAACTATGTACGCACATTGTCTGAAACGCATATTTGATTTCACGATTGCATTGACAGCAATCCTATGCCTAAGTCCGCTGCTGATAGTGGTGACAATTTGGTTGCATTTTGCCAACAAGGGTGCGGGAGCATTTTTCACGCAAGAGCGTCCTGGAAAAGACGAGAAGTTGATCAAAATCGTTAAGTTCAAATCAATGACCGACGAATGCGATGCCAATGGTGAACCATTGCCAGACGAGTTGAGATTAACACCAATCGGCAAGTTCATCCGCAAGACTTCCATTGACGAGTTGCCACAGTTATTCAACGTCCTCAAAGGAGACATGGCGTTGATAGGACCACGTCCATTGCTTATTCGCTATTTGACATTATACACCCCAGAGCAACATCGTAGACATGAGGTACGACCGGGAATTACAGGTTGGGCACAAGTGAACGGACGTAACGCCATTACCCATACGAAAAAATTTGAATACGACGTATGGTATGTAGATCATCTGACCATGTGGCTGGATATCAAAATTATATTTATGACCATCCATAATGTGCTGCATAGCAAAGATATATCCACTGAAGGCTTTGCTACAGCGGACTACTTCAACGGACATAATTAAGAAAGGACTTATGCTAAGACCAAAAGCAAAAATAGGTGTTATGACATTTTCTCCAATTGTTCTTAATCCGGGAACAGTGTTTCAGTCATGGAGTTTATGTCATTTCATTGACAGCATCCCCGGACTTGAAGCAGAACTGATATTTTATGAGTTTGAACAACGCAAGATATTTAAAAACGGCAAGTTCTCTTTGGCAACATTATGGGTTCTATACAGCATGTGGCGCAGTTGCAACTTCGCAAAGAAAATCAAAAGATATCCTCTCAAGAAAGCCCTTGTCAGAAACAATATCAGTTCCATTAATGGCAGGTATGATATGATTCTTGTTGGCGGCGACCAAGTTTGGAATCCGATACTTACCAAATTCGACAAATCATTCTTCCTTGATTTTGCGAAGCACACGAAAAAGGCAGCCTATGCTCCTTCGATTGGTAATGACGATTGGCCGGAAGAACTCAAACCGGAAATTCAAAGTCTTTTAAAAGATTTTGAATTCATCGGGATTCGAGAAAAAACATCCATTCCTGCGGTTGAAAAGCTAACAAAAAAGTCTATTCATTGGTCATTGGATCCTACTTTCTTGATTCGCAAAGAAGAATGGAGCGACATTGCACTACCTCCAAAAGATAAGAAGAGCAGTTATATCATGGAGTATTGCATAATGGATAAGGGAAGACTTCCGGTACTTGTTCAGGCAACAGAACACGCAGCTAAGGAACTTGGAATTCCTGCAATTGAATGTTTTGGCGGACGAAAACGAGTTCCATCTGCAATAAAGAAACGTAATGTCGGAGCAGACCTGTGGCTTGGTTATTTGTTAAATGCCAAACTGGTAATAACGGACTCGTTTCATGGTGTTGCGTTTTGCATCAACAACAACATACCGTTCTATGTCATCATATCCCGAAACGGCAATCGGATTACCTCTATCTTAGATTTATTCGGACTTCAAGACAGGCTGATTACCGGCATAGAGGAAATGAACTTATCAAAAGGAATTGATTGGGAGCCGGTGAATAAAAAGTTGGAAGAAGTTCGAAAGGAAAATCAGACATGGCTTAGAGAGTCGCTACATGAAGCGTTAAAAGACAAAATGCAAATATGATACCCGTACTAACTCCATCGAAAGAAGAATGTTGTGGCTGCAAAGCATGTGCGAATGCTTGTAGCCGTAATGCTATTTCTTTCCAGCCCGATAAGTACGGATTTGAATACCCGCATATAGATGCCGAGAAATGTATCGAATGCGGTAAATGCATCAAGGTCTGCGATTTTAAGAAAAGCGAACAAGAAGGTGTTATCCTACATCAACCGTTGGAAGGATACGCAGCGCGGCATATAGAAAAGGAAGTATATGCCAATAGCACGTCAGGCGGGGTATTCAGTGCTTTGGCACAATGGATTATAGAAAGAGGCGGAGTTGTGTTTGGTTGTGCGTATTCAGATGACTGGCGAACGGTTCATATTGAAGCCGATACTATGGACAAAGTGGTATCCATGCGCGGCTCTAAATACGTGCAATCGGATATTGGCGACACTTTCCAACTGGTTAAAAGCAGATTGCAAGAGGGTAAATGGGTGCTATTTGCCGGTACGCCTTGTCAGGTGGCAGGTCTGTATGCCTGCTTAGGCAAAACGAATAACGAAAAACTACTGACAGCGGATGTTGTGTGTCATGGTGTTCCGAGTCCACTCGTTTTTAAGAAGTATATTAGTTACATAGAAAGCAAATACCACAAAAAAGTCACTGATTTCCAATTCAGGAACAAAAAGTACGGATGGGAAAAGCCTTCTATAGCTATCGGTTTCAATGACGGCTGCTGTAAGAATTGGTCAGTTATAAAAGACATTTACTATGAGGCTTTTTATTATTCACTAATTCAACGTCCCAGCTGTTTTGAATGCAAATATGCAACCAGTAAACGAGTCGGAGATTTTACGCTTGGCGATTTCTGGGGTTGGAGGAAGGCGAATGTAACTATGTCCACAAAAGAAGGAGTATGCTGCTGCCTACTAAATACGGAAAAGGCAAAAAAAGTATTCCCTCAACTGCATATCAACACCAATAGCGTTACTCCGGAATCCATTATCCGAGGGAACTATCATCTAAGAAACAAAACAAAGAAGCGAAAAGAATGGGAGGCTGTCATGAACACCATAGTAAATGAAGGGTTTGACAAATATGCGATACGATTTAGAAAACAACACATAGTATCAATGGCAAAAGCATACATCAAAAGAACGACAGTCTTTCATGTGATACAAAAAATATTGTTAAGCCGAAAGAGCATAAAAACTGGCTGATTTTAGCCATAATTGATACAAATAGCACAAAAATTTATTTTTTCAAAGAAAAAATGCACTAAAATTTGTTTATGTGCATTTTTTTTTGTAACTTTGTAGGCTTTTTATGTTCACAACACGCAACATGAGGAATATAGCCATCATATTAGCCGGAGGAAGTGGAACACGCGTAGGCGGCGATACACCGAAGCAGTTCATACAAGTTGCCGGAAAGCAGATTATCGAACACTCGATTGAGGCGTTCGAACGTTGCGAGCGGATTGATGAGATATGCGTCGTATGCCGAGAGGATTATATCGCTTACATGCAAGAACTGGTACAAAAGAACGGTTACGCCAAAGTCAAGAAGATCCTCAGCGGCGGCAAGGAACGTTACCACAGCAGCGTTGCAGCCATCCAAGCCTATACGGACGATGATGATAATCTGCTTTTCCACGACGCGGTGCGCCCAATGGTAAGCGAGCGGATCATCAACGACTGCATTGATGCTCTGAGCCGCTACAATGCAGTGGATGTAGCAGTCAAGACGACTGACACGATTATTGCCGTGGACGCAGACGGCTGTATTACCGACATTCCCGACAGAGCATGCCTGAGGAACGTGCAGACGCCCCAAGGCTTCAAACGGGGAACAATCCGGCTTGCGTACGAGAAAGCATTAGCTGACCCGCACCTCGTGACCACTGACGACTGCGGAACGGTGCGCAAGTACCTGCCTCAGGAGCCGATATACGTCGTGGAGGGAGAGAACACAAACATCAAACTCACCTACCGTGAGGATCTGTTATTATTGGACATATTATTACAAAAACAACCGTAATCAAACATCAGTATTATGAGTAAACGCATTTATCTGTGCCTTGCGCACATGAGCGGAAAAGAACAAGCATTTATTCAAGAAGCTTTTGACACAAACTGGGTTGTGCCATTGGGACCGAACGTCAACGGCTTCGAGGATGATCTCAAGCAATTCGTCAATACTCGTGAAGGTGCAAGCACTCTTGATAAAGAAATTGTCGCCCTGTCGGCAGGCACAGCAGCCATCCATCTGGCACTCATTGCCTGCGGCGTCAAGGCGGGTGACGAGGTTATTTGCCAATCTTTCACATTCTGCGCATCGGCTAATCCGGTCACCTATTTGGGAGCCACACCGGTGTTTGTTGATTCCGAAGCGGATTCGTGGAACATAGATCCCGCACTGTTGGAGCAAGCTATCATCGACCGCAAAGCCAAGACGGGCAAACTGCCGAAAGCCATCATTCCCGTAACACTCTACGGTATGCCTTATCGTATCCAGGAGATCAAAGCTATTGCCGACAAATACGGAATCCCCGTCATTGAGGATGCCGCCGAGGGCTTGGGTAGCCGGTGGAAAGGACAGGTACTGGGCACGTTTGGCGAGTACGGCATATTGTCGTTCAACGGCAACAAGATGATTACCACATCCGGCGGGGGTGCTCTGATATGCAAGGATGTAGAGTCCAAACAACGGATCATGTGGTTGGCGACACAGGCACGCGAGGCATATCCATACTACCAACACGAAGCAATTGGCTACAACTACCGTCTGTCGAACATCTGCGCCGGTATAGGTCGTGGACAAATGACCATACTTGACGAGCATATAGCCCATCACAAGCATATCGCTCAACGTTACCGCGAGGCATTCGCCGAGATAGAAGGTATCACGTTCCATGACGCTCCGTCAGCGGACTTCGACGCGAACTTCTGGCTGTGCACAGCGACCATCGACGAACAGGCGCATATCCGCGGCGAGGAGAAGGCATACGCCGAGGCGGTACAGGGAGCAGTAGGAGGAGCAGCAGGCGTCGTACATGGCGGTGGCAGTGTGCATACGGATTGCGAACCTAACAGGAACGTGGAGGCTCTGCGTATGTACCTCGACCAAGCCGGCATAGAGAGTCGTCCGCTATGGAAGCCGATGCACAAACAGCCGGTGTTCAAAGGTTGTCCGGCGTACCTCAACGGCGTGAGCGAGGCAATGTTCCGTCAAGGAATATGTCTGCCAAGCGGGCCTATGGTGAGCGATGATGATGTTAGCTATATCATCCAAACCATACGCGAAGCATTCATCAAATAATTGAAAGTTGATAGTTTAATTAGAAACATGAGGAAAAGACTAAGCGAAATACAACGTTCGGATATATTCTCGCACGCAACCAACTTGTCGTACATGCCCAAGTGGGGTGTGCTGCTTATTGACATGCTGCTGGCGCTCATTGCATACGTAGTCAGTTTCATGATTAGCAATAGTTTGGTTAATATCAATTTCACTGGCGGAAATATGCTGCCGATTTGGCAACAGGCAGGCATTGTCATGGTGGTACAACTTATGTACTTCTGGATATTCCATACGTACTCCGGCATCTTGCGATACTCAACGTTTGTGGATGCGTCGAAGGTAGTGTTTGCCGTCGTTGCTGCGGCACTCACTCCGGCTGCCATCAATGGCATCGTGCGCTATGTTGCTGAACGAAGCATGATGCTCAACTCCGTGCTATATACGTATATGTTCGTTGCCATTGTGCTACTTGTTTGCTGGCGAGTGACGATCAAGTTGAGCTTTGAGTACATGTCACATCACAGCCCGGGTATCCGACCGGTAATGATCTACGGCACGCAGTCTGCAGGTCTGGCTATAGCCAAGATGCTCAACTCAAGTATGGATAGTCCGTATCGCCCGATAGGATTCATTGCCGATGCCGAGGAAAATGTCAAGCATGAGTTGTTAGGCATGAAGGTGTATGTCAAGAACGACAATATCATCCGTCTTTTGCGCGCCAAAGAGGTGCAAGATGTTATCGTTTCGCCGCTGAAAATGAAGCAGATCAATCTTGCCAGAGACCTAAGCATCTTCCTCGACAACAATATCCGTATCCTTACTACGCCGTACTTTAGCGACTTCAACGAGAGCGACAACGAGGAGCAGAACAAGAAGAAGATCGGTAGCATCGAAGCCATCAAGGTCGAAGACCTGCTGGAGCGTCCGGAGATACATATCAACACCGAGAACGTCCGTCATGTCATATCCGACAAGGTGGTAATGGTTACCGGTGCAGCGGGCTCTATCGGCAGCGAGATCGTACGGCAGGTAGCAAAGTACAATCCGAGATTGGTTGTTCTCGCCGAGATAGCCGAGTCGCCGCTACATGACTTGAGTTTGGATCTGGACAAACTATGCCCGAACGTCCATTTTGCGCGCGTCATAACAGATGTACGCAACCGCGAGATGTTGCGCGAAGTGTTTGAGGAGTACCATCCGCATATCATCTTCCACGCCGCAGCATACAAGCATGTACCCCTCATGGAGGAGTACCCGACACAGGCAATCCTGGCCAATGTGTTGGGAACAAAGAACGTAGCCGACCTTGCTGTAGAATACGGAGCCGAACGGTTCATAATGATTTCTACAGATAAAGCCGTCAACCCGACCAATGTCATGGGTGCATCGAAGCGTATAGCGGAGATTTACGTACAATCATTATTCCGCAAGCTATCGGCTAAGGATGAGAAAAATGTAACGAAGTTCATCACCACTCGTTTCGGCAATGTGCTGGGCAGCAACGGCAGCGTTGTGCCGTTCTTTAAGAAACAGATTGCCGCCGGTGGTCCCGTGACAGTCACCCACCCTGACATCATCCGGTACTTTATGACTATACCCGAAGCATCATGTCTGGTGCTTGAGGCATCAACATTGGGCAATGGCGGAGAGATCTTCTGTTTCGACATGGGCGCGCCGGTGAAGATTGCCGATCTGGCAAAGAACATGATTCGTCTGGCAGGTTTCCAACCGGGCAGGGATATACAGATTGTCTATACTGGTCTGCGTCCGGGAGAGAAACTCTACGAGGAGTTGCTTAACCAGAAAGAGCACACATTGCCAACCGCCAACGAAAAGATCATGGTTGCCAATGTGCGTGAAAACGACTACGACAAGATGTCCAAACTCATCGACGATCTCATCCGCTCCGCACAGAAAGGCTTGGCGTTCCCGTCCGTGAAACTGATGAAGCAGATTGTGCCCGAGTACCAGAGCCGCAACTCCATCTACGAACAATTGGATAAGTAAACCCTCAAATACCACATGACATGAAAAGGATCTTAACTATTATCTGCATTGCCCTAATAGCAGCATCTGCACATGCTGATGCTATGCGTCTGTATTGCCAGTGTACACAAGAGTGGTGGACAAGCGACGATGCGGCTATAGCCATTTATGCATACGCCGATGGCGACGTGATGAATGCCGTATGGCCGGGTGAACGTATGATGCGCGTTACTGGAACAGATGGAATGTGGTACGCTGAGATTGATTCTACGCAATACACCAATGTCATCTTCGTGCGTGTCAACGGCTCCGGAGCAGTAGAAGATTGGGGAGCCAAAACACAAGACTTAGCTATCCCCACAGATGGTAGGAATCTCTTCACCATCACGTCAACAGAAGCTGTGTGGGGCGACCCGGGCGTAGAAGGTATATGGTCTGTTTTGGACGAATCAGGAATTCCCGTTAGCAACAAAGATGAAGGAGTGAATGTTTATTCTGTTGTAGGTAGTGCTACGCTTTTAGGCTATGAATGGGATGTATCAAGTACGGCAACCGAAATGAGCCCTTCTTCTGATAGTACAACATGGACATACACTATACCTACTGTCAGGCTGGTGGTTGCTACAAAATACGAATATAAAATTGTTGCTGACCACTCGTGGGAGAATATACAATATCCAACAGATGGCAACTATACGTTAGCTGTCCCGCGCACTGGAACATATCAAATAACCTTTACACTTACGCCCACCAATGGATGCACATTCGATGCCACACTTATTGAAGATGAATTTCCTGATTTTTCATATAGCAAATATGCCGTATTGGTTAATCACGAACGATTCGTACCTTGCAGTCTGCAACCGATAGAGAACTTTGTTGCACAATACTTAGCTCTCGTACAACTCAACGTAGGAGATACAATACGAATGTTCACACGCGGAGAACAATCGTATGAGAAATCTATGCCTGACTTGGAAGAATCTGGCGAATATGCCAATTTCAGCACACCGAAAGATGGCTACGGATATCTCATGGGTTACTATGTGTGCAATGTGGCAGGATGCTACTCTATCTACTTCAAGCAAAGTTATGCACATAACTCGTATGCCAATACAAGCGAAGCGGAATCTGTATGGATCAGTTCGGCAAGCACATGTCATGCTGGTGAAGACTATGCATCAAACCTATCAGCCGCTACCGCTAGGATATCTGTAACTGACGGACACGAAAGTGTTGCTATAAACGCCCACGGTAGATTCATTGAGAAACCATCAGAAACGCTCCCCATAGGCTCGACTGTTGAGTTGGAGGTTTTCCCTAATTCCGGATATATGTTTGTCGAATGGTCTGATGGCTCAATCCAAAATAAAAGAAGGATTGTTGTAACGGAAGATATATCTTTGTCAGCAACCGTTGTTAGCATCGCCAGTTATCCTCTCGGACTCCTTGTTAACGGCAACCGTTTCATACGTACCGCAAAGTCCGAAACAACCGATTATGGTTATCAGAATCTGATTAGAGCTCAATTAACAGAAGGAGAAACTTTCGTTGTATTTAACAGTTCAACAAGCGAAACGGTTGATGTGGAGATGGAAGCCGGCGGTCTATCCGGAAATTTCAGCATTGCAGATCAGACAAACACATTTGTATGCAACGTTTCCGGATGCTACGATGTATACGTAAAAAAGAATAATAGCACCCTTAGCGAGACAATCTATATCGGTCAGGGAACGGTTTGCAACGATGGTGTGCCTTGGACGGATCCGAACACCGGCTATGTATATTCCGTTGTCGGCACAGAAAACCTCTTCGGCACAGCGTGGGATATAGCAGACACACTGACAAACATGACGCCGGTAGGCGACGGAAGGTTCGAATATACCTTGGACTCCGTGACCCTCACGCCGGAAGGCGACTACCAGTACAAAGTTATTGCCAACCACATGTGGAACGTCAGGGAATACCCGTCTGTTGAAGAGGATGACAACTATCATATCACGGTCGAGGAGTCGGGTGTGTATTCCGTACTCTTCTCGCTGGACACCATCGCCGGCTGCACTGCCACAACCAACTACCTGCACGCAATAATCAGCGGCGATGACACGGGGGAAACGATGTTGTGTAGTACTACCTTCGCTGATTGGGAGGCCATATCTGCCTCATCTACCGAACGAACAACCGTGTATTCTGATATCACCTTTACATTATATAATGTTAAGGTTCGTCCGAGTGAGCGGCCATCGTCCGTATCCGACGTAAGCGTTGGATATATCAATCCTACAAGTTCCTCTTCTTGTTACATACAAACCGATATGCTCCCCTATGTGAGTCGTGTCACCTACGTACAGTCGTCCGCTAATGCTGGCAGAGGTTGGCGACTGGAGAGCAGTAGCGATGGCGAGAACTGGTATGCGTTCAACGAGAATGACGAGGGTTGCGCCTCAGCGAACATTGCTGAAACACGGGAGATGAATGTATATATGGAGAATGTCTGGCTACGCTGGATACCTACATCTACTAACGCAGGAACAGGTATCTACCTCCACGAGATCGCCATATACGGCAAAGAAGGCTCATCAAGCACTGACCCGGATTGCCCCATCGCTTCCGGAAGTTGCGGATTAAGCGGCGACAACCTGACGTGGGTATTAGGGTGCGACAGCGTGCTCACCATCAGCGGCGAGGGAGAGATGCCAACTTCGTATTCGGGAACATCGGCGCCGTGGTATGAGCACGGAGCGGCAATCAAACATATCAATATCGAGGAAGGCGTAACCAAACTGGCACTATACGCGTTCTATAACTCCGGTGGCAACATCTACCCGAACGTGCAGACGCTGTCTATACCAAGCACCTTAGGCGCGCCGATTGAGAACAATTTCTTCTACCAATGCCCGCTCAAATCCGTAACGATCAACTCCGACACCATTGTTGGCAAAGCTTCATACACCTCCGGTAGCAGCCTGCAGAACAAGTTCGGCGCACAAGTCGAAGAATATATCATCGGCGGCAGTGTTCGTTCGATTGCCAACTTCGCATTCCGCAACCAGAGCCCCGACAGCCTGCGCTCGATCATCCTTCCGGAAGGTTTGGAAGCCATCGGCAACTGGGCATTCGGCTACATCGAACACCTGACATCTGTCAGCATCCCGTCAACGGTGCAGACGATCGGCACAGACGCTTTTGCCTACTGTTCGAACCTGCGCAGTGTAGAGTTTGGCGAGGGGCTGATGACCGTCAACGGGCAGGCATTCTGGATGTGCGACAGTCTGACGCGCGTCACCTGTAACGCCCTCACTCCGCCTACGCTCAACCAGACGGCGTTTGACCATAACCTCAGCGACACTCTGTTCATACCCTGCGAAGCCAAAACCGCATACCAAGAGGCGGACTACTGGAAGAACTTCGGCAAGATCATGTGCGCTGATGACACCATAGGCGGCAACACGGAGCCGGATGTTCCGGAAGAATATACGTTTACGCTGGATGCCAATTGGCAGTTCATTATGCTGCCGACAGTGTTCTGCTTGACGCAAGATGATATAGTGGTTGACGGCGAGATTGAATGGGGCATCTACAACAGCGCACAGCGTGCAAGCGGTCGTTCAGGATGGCAGGGGTTCACTCCGCAAAATGGCTTTGAGGGCTCGCAAGCATATATTGTACGTGCGCGTAACGGCAGTGCGACGCTCACTATCAACATCCCCGATCAGGCACGCGAACAAGCCGCAGTAACGATGGCTATCAGCTATCATCCTGCCACACACGAACAGAATGCCAACTGGAATTTCTTAGGCAACCCCTACCCGTACAACTACGACATCATGAGTGCCCTTGAGGAAGCGGACATCGAGTCGCCTGTTACCATCTGG
>JAEEGK010002285.1_pt1 | contig 48075 bp, 39 predicted proteins | sample 8958771 | NCBI WGS metagenome assembly JAEEGK01 (sample SAMN16246547, study PRJNA631951) | gut metagenome | biome: gut microbiome; feature: rumen; material: SC-attached | host: Bos | place: Iran: Karaj | collected 2018-10 | reverse complement strand
CGCGGTTGAGACAGTGTCCGGATCATTACACCATTCGTGCAGGTCGGAACTTACCCGACAAGGAATTTCGCTACCTTAGGACCGTTATAGTTACGGCCGCCGTTTACCGGGGCTTCAAATCACACCTTCGCCTTACGGCTGAGCGCTCCTCTTAACCTTCCGGCACCGGGCAGGTGTCAGACTGTATACTTCGCCATTAAGCTTAGCACAGCCCTGTGTTTTTGGTAAACAGTTGCCTGGACCGCTTCTCTGCGCCTCCCCCGGAGGGGAGGACCCCTTCTCCCGAAGTTACGGGGTCATTTTGCCTAGTTCCTTAACCGCGAGTCACCCGAGCGCCTTGGTATGCTCTACCCGACCACGTGTGTCCGTTTACGGTACGGTCGGCACCCGGACTGGAGCTTAGCGGGTTTTCTCGGCGGCATGGTTACCCTCGCTGTCACGCCGGGCCGGAGCCCGTTGTGTACTATGGGGGTCGGCTCGGGAGACGTGCTTCACTGTCACCCTCATAACCTACACCCGTCAACGCCCTATTCCGTCAGGGCGCGGAGGTTTCACAGCCGCGTCACCGCGTCGCATCCGGGGCCGGCGCCTGAATCTTAACAGGCTTCCCGTCGGCATGGCCTTGCGGCGGAGCCTTAGGGACCGGCTAACCCCGGGACGATTGACGTCGCCCGGGAACCCTTGGTCTTACGGCGGGGGGGATTCGCGCCCCCCTTATCGTTACTTATGCCTACATCTGCTTTTCATGACGCTCCAGCATGGCTCACGGCATGCCTTCGACGCCGACATGAATGCTCCCCTACCGATCATAATCATCATTACAATCCCACGGCTTCGGCGCGCAGCTTATACCCGATTATTATCCACGCCTGATTCCTCGACTAGTGAGCTGTTACGCACTCTTTGAATGAATGGCTGCTTCCAAGCCAACATCCTAGCTGTCATAGGAAAGAGACTTCGTTAGCCTAACTCGGCTGCGACTTCGGGGCCTTAGACGGTGGTCTGGATTCTTCTCCTCTCGGGAACGGACGTTAGCACCCGCCCCCTTTCTCCGCGGCTTGGCGCGCAGGCATTCGGAGTTTGGCAGGACTTGATAGGCGGTGAAGCCCTCGCATCCTAACAGTCGCTCTACCTCCTGCGCGGAACACCGCAGGCAGCACCTAAATGCTTTTCGGGGAGTACGAGCTATCTCCGGGTTTGATTGGCCTTTCACTCCTACCCCAACCTCATCCGGAAGCTTTTCAACGCTTATCGGTTCGGCCCTCCATCCCGTGTTACCGGGACTTCAGCCTGGACTGGGGTAGATCACCCGGTTTCGCGTCTGCCGCCGCGGACTTGACGCCCTCTTCAGACTCGCTTTCGCTTCGGCTGCGCGCGTCATCGCGCTTAACCTCGCCGGCGACGGCAACTCGTAGGCTCATTATGCAAAAGGCACGCCGTCACCCCAAAAAAACGGGGCTCCGACAGCTTGTGGGCGCATGGTTTCAGGGACTCTTTCACTCCTCTGCAAGAGGTGCTTTTCACCTTTCCCTCACGGTACTGGTTCACTATCGGTCTCCGGAGAGTGTTTAGCCTTGGCGGATGGGCCCGCCGGATTCACACAGGGTTCCACGTGCCCCGCGCTACTCAGGAACACCACTGGCCGCGGCAGTCTTCGCGTAAGGGGCTCTCACCCGCTGCGGCGCCCCTTTCCAGAGGCTTCCGCTCGACTGCATGCGTACCTTTCACGTGGGTCCTACAACCCCGCAACGGCCTCGACCGGTGCGGTTTGGGCTCTGCCCCGTTCGCTCGCCACTACTGGGGGTATCACTGTTGTTTTCTCTTCCTGCGGCTACTAAGATGTTTCAGTTCACCGCGTTTGCCTCCTCACATTCATGAGGATGACGGGACTCCGTCCCGCCGGGTTGCCCCATTCGGACACCGCGGGGTCAAGGGCCGCTTGCGCCTCACCCGCGATTTTCGCAGCTTGCCGCGTCCTTCATCGCCTTCCGGAGCCTAGGCATCCACCATGCGCCTTTTTTTTCTTCCGACGCCGTTATTGCTCTGCATGGCCAGGCACTGGGGCCCGTACCACCTGAGCGACGGCTCTGTTCTCACACCGCCAGAAGTTCCGGCGGCGCGCAATGGTCTACGTGCTATAGACTTGTAAACTTGTGTTTCACGTTACGATATCGCTCGGGTCCTCATTTCTGAGAACCTTCTCTCTTTCTGTTCCAACATGTCAATGAGCTGTCGCGGTTCCACCCTCAGGGAGGGTTTTCCGCATAAAGTGGAGAATGACGGATTCGAACCGTCGACCCCCTGCTTGCAAAGCAGGTGCTCTAGCCAGCTGAGCTAATCCCCCTCGCTGTAGTCCCTGGCAGACTTGGCGCCAGGGCACATTGGCTTGCGCCGATGTGTAGTCCCTGGCAGACTTGAACTGCCGACCTCCACATTATCAGTGTGGCGCTCTAACCAACTGAGCTAAGAGACTGGCATCAAGCTCCGCGGGGACGCGGGAGCGGTCACGCTTGCATGCGCCGGTATGGTGTGACCTTCACAGAGAGAAAGAGAACTGCGCGGACATTGTCCGCGAGGCTTGACGAGCGGCGCCTTGCGGCTGCGTCAATCCCGACGACTGACCTTTCGGCCGTCACCAGAAAGGAGGTGTTCCAGCCGCACCTTCCGGTACGGCTACCTTGTTACGACTTAGCCCCAATCACCAGTATCGCCCTAGGCCGCGCCTTGCGGCAACGGACTTCAGGCGCCCCCGGCTTTCATGGCTTGACGGGCGGTGTGTACAAGGCCCGGGAACGTATTCACCGCGCCATGGCTGATGCGCGATTACTAGCGAATCCAGCTTCAAGGAGTCGGGTTGCAGACTCCTATCCGAACTGGGAGGGGATTTCAGGATTCGGAGCATGTCGCCATACTCCAGCTTGCTGTGCCCCCCATTGTAACACGTGTGTGGCCCCGGACGTAAGGGCCGTGCTGATTTGACGTCATCCCCACCTTCCTCACGCCTTGCGGCGGCAGTGTCCACAGAGTGCCCGGCCTAACCCGACGGCAACTGGGGACAGGGGTTGCGCTCGTTGTGGCACTTGAGCCGACACCTCACGGCACGAGCTGACGACAACCATGCAGCACCTACACGCAGACACCGAAGTGAGGCGGGGGTCTCTCCCCGCCGTCCTGCGCATTTCAAGCCCGGGTAAGGTTCCTCGCGTATCATCGAATTAAACCACATGTTCCTCCGCTTGTGCGGGCCCCCGTCAATTCCTTTGAGTTTCACCGTTGCCGGCGTACTCCCCAGGTGGGATGCTTAACGCTTTCGCTTGGCGACGTACCCCAATGGGGCGCATCGCGAGCATCCATCGTTTACCGTGCGGACTACCAGGGTATCTAATCCTGTTTGATACCCGCACCTTCGAGCATCAGCGTCAGTAACACACCAGTAAGCTGCCTTCGCAATCGGAGTTCTTCGTGATATCTAAGCATTTCACCGCTACACCACGAATTCCACCTACCTCTCGTGCACTCAAGAACGGCAGTTTCAACCGCACTACGGGGTTGAGCCCCGCTATTTAACGGCTGACTTACCATTCCGCCTACGCTCCCTTTAAACCCAATAAATCCGGATAACGCTCGGACCTTCCGTATTACCGCGGCTGCTGGCACGGAATTAGCCGGTCCTTATTCACCGGGTACATGCAGACCGCTACACGTAGCGGCGGTTATTCCCCGGAAAAAGAAGTTTACAACCCGTAGGGCCGTCATCCTTCACGCTACTTGGCTGGTTCAGGCTTCCGCCCATTGACCAATATTCCTCACTGCTGCCTCCCGTAGGAGTTTGGTCCGTGTCTCAGTACCAATGTGGGGGACCTTCCTCTCAGAACCCCTATCCATCATAGACTTGGTGGGCCGTTACCCCGCCAACGATCTAATGGAACGCATCCCCATCCTATGCCGGCAAGCCTTTACTCCCAATCTCAGGCGATCAAGGGAGACCATCATGTATTAATCCTCATTTCTAAGGGCTATCCATGAGCATAGGCCAGGTTGGATACGCGTTACTCACCCATTCGCCGGTCGCCGCCAAAGTCAGCAAGCTGACTCCGCGCTGCCCCTCGACTTGCATGTGTTAAGCCTGTAGCTAGCGTTCATCCTGAGCCAGGATCAAACTCTTCATCCTAAAACTGTATCTTCGGCTCACAATCCCTATATATTATATAATAAGGTGTGAGGGTCTGACAATTGAAATAAAAATCTGTCTGTTCTCTGTCCCAGGCATCTCCGCTCTATCGGAATCCATTGTATTCTGTTGTAAATGAAATCGACGTATCTTGTTTCTTTGCTGTCACCCAGACTCCCCGAGGGGAACGGGCGACTGCTGCCTTGTTGCTGTTTGCAGTATGTCAAAGACCGCTTCTTCATGCGGACCCGGAAGACACCCTTCCGAAGCCCTGCCCCCGGATTTTTTTCCGAAAGCGAGTGCAAAGGTACGACAATTCCGCGAACTGACAAAATTTTTCCGAGGTTTTTTTCATGAAAAACGCAACTTTTTTTCGGCACCCCCGGCAGAGGTACCTGTAAGGCAGGTGGAAGAAAGCACGAAAACGGCGGAGTTGTGCAAAAGAACAAAGAAAACTGCAAAAAGGGAGTATTAAACGCCACTTCACAGACAATCAAAAAGACTGCCTTACACGGGCAGTCTTCATAGTACACTTTTTCAGGCGTTTACACGTCTGCGCTTAATGCGCCTACAACCAGCCACAGGATTGCAGAGCAGACGTTCCGAGAAGTGCGCCAAGCACGGTGATGATAAAGCGTATCACTTCTGCAATCACTTTCTTCTTGTTTTCCATACATCTGAACATTTACCATTTAAACATTTAACTATTTACCATTTAACAGACCCCCTCTGTCTTTCAGACATCTCCACCTCTATGGGGAGATATTAGGGAGATATTAGGGAGTTATTTGGGAGATGGTTGCAGATTCCTCCATATTACCTCCATATTATCTTCTTATTACCTCCATATTACCTCCCTCCGTCCCCTCCCTTGAGGGGAGGGCTAGGGAGAGGCTGTTAGTTCTGATCAGTAGTGCTGCCGTCGTTGCCGCCATCAGGAGGAGTGGTGCTGCCGCCTTGGTCATCATTTCCTGGTTCATCGCCTTGGGAGGGGTTAGGAGTGGTTCCCTGTGAGGTGCCTTCCTCACCGTCCTCCACCTCGCCGCCTTCGGTAGTGATGCGCTTCACGATGTTGCCGTTGCGGTCGATGCAGGTGATGTTGATGCTGGTGTCTGCCAGCTCCTGCTTGATGTCCACTGACGGGGTGAACACGATGCGCTTCGACTTGATGAGGTCCACGCCTACCTTCTCCACGTTTGCCACTGCCTGTGCGCGTACTGCGAAGCGGATGGTGCCGAGTCCCGGGATAGCCACCGAGTGACCTTCCGTTGCCCATGCCTTGATCACTTCGCCTGCTGCGTCCCAGCATGCCTGCATCACACCCTGACTCACTCCCGAGCGGAGTGCTGCCTCACGGATGACCTTCTTCTGATTGAGTGCCAGGTAAAGCTCTGGAGTCATCACGTAGTAATAACCTGGATTCTTTCCGATCTTGAGCTCGGTTTCACGAGCATTTACTTTGATTGCCATAGTAATTAGAATTTAAAAGTTTAAGAATTAAAAAATTTAAGGTTAGTAATTTGGTTGATTAAGACCCTCTTCTTATTCACCCTTGAAGGGTGAAAGACTATCTACTGCCTTCCGGACGGCGAGTGACTGCTCCCCCTAAAGGGGGTTGGAGGGGCTGTTTTCGCTTCCCCCGAGGGGGAAAAATTGTTACCACTAAGGGCTGCAAAATCACACTTGATTTTCACATTGCAAAGTTACGAATTAATTGCGACATAACCAAATAATAAGGCATAAAAATCAACCATAGAATGTAAATTTATAAACAAATATATCATTTTGTAAAGTACAGATGTCAATTCAGGCATTACAATTCTAAATTCGCAAGGAACTGTTTCACGTTTCAGTTGTTTCAGTTCATTTTTAGGTATTCCAACCCACAAAAATAACTTATATTATATATTATATATTATAAATAAATATATAATATATAATATAAAATTTCTTTTTGATTTTTCACTACTCAGTTTTTAACTGAAACAACTGAAACGTGAAACGCAAAAACTCCTGTATTCCCTAGAAAAAGTTGAATGGTTACCCTGTAGCGGCGGCAGAGTGAGATGATGCATCATTGATGTGAAAAAAATGCATCAAATAAAGTGTGACAAATAGGGTGGTGATATGTCTTTTCCTGTGTCTTTTCCTGATTTTGGTTGACATTTTCACTGAAAACGGGCGCAATTATGCGCTGGATGATTATAGAAACAAGAATTTTCACTATACTTTGACTCCGTCGAAGATAAAAATACGCCTCGGATCAAGCAAAAAAACGGAGTTCCGTTCGTTTAGATAATTAAAACACTAAAAACTAACGACTAAAGTCTAATGTCTAACTTTTTTTTATTATCTTTGCAGGTGAATTACTTAATAACGAACAAAGACTTCGCAACGGAGTGTTACCTTTGCCAAAAAAACGTTGATATGCCAATTAACAAGAACGCATTCATAAGGTACAAGTATCTGGACAAATTGTTGTCGGACTACCATCATTATTATGACATTCATGACCTGACGGATAAAGTGAATGCCATACTAAATGATAATGGCTTTTCTCAGGTGGGCCAGCGCTGCATTGAGAAGGATTTGGACGTTTTAGGAAGCACGCCATTTGATGCTCCGATAGAACATATTAGGCTGAATGGCAAGAATGTGATTCGTTATAGGGTCCGCTACTTCTCTATCTTCAAAAAGGAGATGCGTGAAGAAGAGGCCAATCTGTTACGAGAAGTCTTGAGTGCTATAGGTCAGTTCGAGGGTTTGGATAACTTCAGCTGGCTCGATGGTTTCAAACAAGGATATAGATATAAGGAGATGCCAAAGGTGATCAGTTTCAGCTGTAATCCTTATCTCCAGAATTCCAATATGCTGGGTAAGCTCTTCGATTACATATCAAACAAGGTGGTTATCTGTCTGTCGTACCATACATTTACAGATGAAACGAGCCGTAGTATCGTATTTCATCCCTATTTGCTGAAGCAGTATAACGATCGTTGGTATCTGCTGGGTGCAGCTGATTGTGATAAGGCGATTCTTCACTTTGCACTCGACAGGATCGACGAAGTGAAATCAATGCCTGAGAAGAAGTACATAGAATGTCCAGAAGACCTCTCAGAACGCTTTGATGACATAGTGGGCGTTACACTTTATAAGGATCGTGATATCCAGCATATCTTGTGTTGGGTGAGCGACAGGTCGAAAGGCTATGTAGATACCAAACCCATTCATGGAAGCTATACTCCGTTGAAGGGAGAAGAAGAGCAGCAACTGCGCAATGAGTTTCCTCAGCTTCAAGGCGGCGTGTTCTTCACCCTTGATTGTATCAGTAACTATGAGTTGATTCGAGAGTTGTGCTCCTATGGAAAGGATCTCCTTGTCCTGCGTTCAGATGGATCAGTTGCAGCTGATGTAAGGAAGCGAGTTGCTGAGATGGCAGAACAGTATAGAAAAATTGAAAATAACAAATGATATGGACATTATAAATAATATAGAATCAACTCCAGAGTTGCTAACAAAGATAGTTGAGGGATGGGAACAAAAACAAAATCCGTCTTTCGAAGAACTGGCTACTTCTGTCCTTCATACCCATCAGACAGCCCAATCAGGTGCCATTCGTGCTGTCAATCAGATGGCAACCTTGCGCAATTGGCTCATAGGCTGCTATATTGTAGAATATGAGCAGAAAGGAAGCGATAGAGCAAAGTATGGCGATAGACTGCTGAAACGGTTGGAAGAGCGTTTGAATACGAAGGGATTGAACTTGACATTATTCAAGAATTCTCGTCGTTTCTACTTGCTTTACCCTCAAGTAGGCAGCCTGTTTGGAATAAGTCCGACGGCGTCGGACTTATTGCAGATAGAAGAAAAGCATTTGGGAATAAGTCCGATGGCGTCGGACTTTTCTGAAGGAAATACAATTTCTGCGACGCTGTCGCAGGAATTCAAGACTTCACCCCAAAATCTGCTGGAGAAGTTGTCGTTTTCTCATATTACAGAGATTATGACCCAAGACGATCCCTTGGCTCGTTTCTTCTATGAAACGGAATGTATTAAAGGTACATGGTCAGTAAGGGAACTGCGTCGCCAGATATCTACCAACCTCTATTTCCGTAGTGGGGTAAGCAAAGACCCCAAGAAATTGCTCGCTTCCATTAAGCCGGAAGCAAACTCGCCTGCACTCGTTATTCGCCAACCTTTCACTTTTGAGTTCTTGGGGCTCCAAGCTAAGGACGTAATTTCAGAAGGCGACCTTGAAGATGCACTCATCACACATCTACAGGACTTCCTACTGGAATTGGGCAAAGGATTTTGTTTCGAGGCAAGGCAAAAGCGCATGATTATCGATGACGAATACTACTTTGCAGACTTAGTGTTCTATAATCGCCTCCTTCATTGTAACGTGATTGTGGAATTGAAGAACGATGAGTTCCGTCATGAATATCTGGGTCAGCTCAACGCCTATGTATCCTATTATAAGGAGAATGAGATGCACGAAGGCGACAATCCTCCAGTCGGCATTTTGCTCTGTACTCGCAAGGGCAAGAAAATGGTGGAATACGCCATTGCAGGTATGGACAACAACCTGTTTGTCTCCACCTACATGCTGCAATTACCAGATAAGGCCACGCTCGAGAAGTTCCTGCAAGACGAGATGCAGGATATGCAAGAGTAGGATTTATGAGATGATAAAAATTATGCGCTACTAACAATGTGTTCGTTGTATTAGTCTACCTTTGCGTCGAAAATCAAAATAGAAGGAATTATGGCAATGAAAGTATACATTCACCCGTATAAAAGTTATTTGAACACGGGGTTTCAAATATACTCACATGAACAAACTCCTGTGGAGTATGTTGTTTACTCCAAGGATAACGGTACTGACGCACCCAAAGTAATAAAGAAAGGTGTGATTGAATCAAATAAGCCTCATTCTTTTAGATTGTCCTCACCGGGTTCTTTCATTGTACAATTCAATAACGGAACTTCAAGTGAAATAATTGTGGAGGATGCGTATAAGTTCGGAGGGAACAAACATAAAAAGTCATTCATCTTCGACAAATGTCCCTGGGCTTTTATAGTTATGCACGATAGGACTTACTTTTACAACCGTGAGTCCAAGGAATCCTTTGTAGAAGCAATTTCACCTGACGAGATTTTGGAAATTTCCAAGGATTATGTGCTGCTAAAAAATGAAGGCCAAAACGATTTTACATTATTCTCATTATTGGAACAGGCTCCCGTGCTATGTGTTGATAATGTGATTTTCTCTAATGCTAATCTTTTTGTATGGAAAGAAGACGTAGAAGATGATAAGCTTTCGATAATGAATGTATATTCTCTTAACGAAAATAACATTCTCATAAAGGAGTCTTTTACCCGATATTCATTGGATGTCATCAAAGGATGTATCTACTTGGCCAATAATAATAATATAAGAAAACTTCTGCTTGCAGAAGTGCCCTCACTTTCTGAAGTCACTTCTTTTAAGGGCCAATTTGTGACGTTTGCTCAATCCCATTATGCTATTTGCCGCGAGTATACAAAGATAAAAGTTTGGGACATTGAAACGAAAGAGGAACAAACTGAAATAATACCATCAGGCAATTTGGCTCGTATTAACGATGTCATGTTTATAGATGTTGCCAGTAGGCGAAGAGCAATATCTAAATTTGACCTTAGTGGCTCGGAATTTCCTGAAGCGGTAATTAGTGCCCGATATAGCGAATATGATATCTATCCATGTCCATGGAGAGTTTTTTATTTCCATAAGGAGATCTTGTTATCGAGCGAACAGAAGGATAATGTAACGACTCGATTCATTTGTGATAATAAGAAGAACATACATCGGGAGGTTCAGAATGATAATGGCAATGTAATATTTGCAGGGGATGCATTCTGTTGGTATAAAAACGACGAGTCATACGTCGCTTGCCGTGTATATGACCATACTAGTTATTGCACAGACTCAAAAGTCTATACTTTTAGGAATAAGGTCTATTTGTGCAATGCAAAGAATATACGAACTCTTAGTAATAATGGTTTCTGGGATGGTTGCTGGAAAACAGAAGGTGAATTCGTTTATGATGATTTTGAGTCCTATGGAATAATATATGACAAGGTTGCCAAAACATATTATAACCACTACAGGAAGGAACTGAATGGCCAAAAACGTTGGAGGCAAGACTGCTTAGAAATAGGTGAATATCTTTATAATAAATGTGGGAGGAGTGTTCTTAAGAAAGATTGCCCTCAGACGATTTCATCTGAGCTGAATTATGGTTTAACTATAGATAGTGATGGAGTTAAGTTCTTCGAGTATCGAAATAACGCTTTTGAATATGAGACTATTCTGGAGGGAACTTATGACACGTCTGCTTACTCAAATGTACTATTGAGTGACAATGGACATCAAATTATGTATAGAGAGAAAAACGTTTCTACCATTCTTGATATAGAGTCTGGACAGAGGACAGAGTTTGAAAATCTTTCATACATCAACCATGTCAATGGCATCCGCCCATTATTCATAACAGAAAGCGAATGTACCCAAGCACGTTTGATTAACCCTTTGGATGGCCAACCCATAAATGTTGACTTGTTGACCGAATATCAGTTTGTGAGTCCAGACGGTTCGCTGTACGCTGACAAAGAGCTTCGCAAGTACATTGAATATCGCAACAAGATAACCGGCAAAACCATATCGAAAGAAGATTATCTGGACTTAGTCAACAAGTATGATGTGCCTAACGACAAATGGGATAAGTGGATTCTTTCCTCAAAAAAAGAAGAAGTGAAGGAAGAAATCGAAGAGATATTCAAATTACGAGATAAATTTATCGAAGAACATACTGGATACTTTACTGATTTGGCTAAAGACGCGAGAAATACTAGACTGTATCTTCAAAACATAGCACGTCATCAGAAATTTACTGATTTGTTTATAAAGATTCTTGGTATAGCCGTCATTAGAAGGTTGGACACGGATGAAATTGTTGCTAAGATTGAGCTTGGGAATCCTTTGTGGTTCTTGAATTATGTGGCTTTCTCCCAAGATTCAAAATATGTGGCAATTGCAGGTCGATACCCAGACGGTTCAGGGTTAGGCGGACTCTTTTTGATATACAATTTAGAGAGGCAATCAGTGGTCCTAAATGAGACGTCATTGTATGCTGTTTGGATGGCTGCTTTTTCTAAAAAAGGAGCAGTAGCAGCTTATACCAGCAATCCTATTACTTTTTTAGCGGACTCGCAAGCTGATTACCCCAATGCATCTTCTAAAGATCATAAGATTGACAATCATAATTTTCTCACTTTTTCTCCTGACGGGGAGTATTTCGCTTGTTCTCAACAAGGCTATGTTCCCTACAGAAATCGTGAGGGAGATATTAATCCAAATTGGGGGCATCAATATTCGTCATTAGTTGAGATTAGGAGCATTGAAAAACCTGACGAAGAACTGACACATTTTTCAGACTTGGCTGGGGCATCTGATTCATCCAGACAAAGAGTCTTAGGCATTGCAGATACCTTCCGAAGTCAATCTGTCTCCTCAGTGTCTTTCTCCAATGACAACAAGAAACTATTGATGGTAGGAAAAGATGGAGTCGTAATTGTTAGAAATCTACATTTAGAAGACTATGCCAGCAAATAAATACAAGAAAAAAATCGTTTTAATAAAGCTACGAACATAGATTTCGCAAATAATTATTATCTTTGCAGTAGAAATAAAAAACAAGCGGTCTTTGACAAGTCTGAAAGCAGGAATTACATTTTGAATTTCGCCTGGTGTATTCGCCTTGCGTCTCTTCTTTCCTTCGGGAATGGTTGAGATAAACAATGTTAGAACGTTAACGTGTTACTATAGTACGTTGTACTGTTTTTATTGTTTTATGTATTGTATTCTTTTATTATTATGGTTATTTACATAAAGAAAAGATATTCCGGCAAACAGACAAACTCGAAGACCGCTTAAAAAAAACAGAAATGGATAGAACGATAATTGCAAAACGTGCATTTGCGATGCAGAATAAAGAAGACCTTCTTGCTTTGCTCAACCATGTTAAAAAGGCTGAGTTGGAAGAGATTGGCTTGCAAGATTCATTTCGCCCTTTCACAATGAGACATCTGAACTTTTATTGTAACCCTAATCATGTATTCCATCGTTATCGTCAGTTTAAGATTAAGAAAAAGTCCGGTGGCTATAGACAAATAACAGCACCTCGTAGTCAGAGTTTTATGATGATGCTACAGGCTACTAATGAAATTCTAAAAGCCGTTTATACTCCCTCAGACTATGCTATGGGGTTTACAGAAGGCCGTTCTGTAGTAACAAATGCGAGTGTTCATAAAGGCCAGAACTATATTCTCAATCTTGATTTAAAGGACTTCTTCCCTAGTATTGAGCAAAGGCGTGTATGGAATCGTTTACAGACCAAACCATATAATATGCCACAGCAGATAGCAAGTCTGATTGCTGGGTTGTGTTCTATGCGTGTAATGCGAGAGATTCCTGATAAAGCGAAAGAAAAACAAAATGATCAGGTATATATATATGTTCTGCCACAAGGTGCTCCAACATCACCAATTATTACCAACATGATTTGTGACACTCTCGATAGGCGTTTAGCAGGTTTAGCAAGGCGTTTTGGGCTTCACTACACACGTTATGCAGATGATATAACATTTAGTTCTATGCATTATGTGTATTCCAAGAATGGTGTATTTTGGAAAGAGCTGGTTCGTATAATTACTGATCAGGGCTTTACTATTAATGACGCTAAAACACGTTTGCAGAAAAGAGGATCTCGTCAGGAGGTAACAGGTATAATTGTCAGCGATAAACTAAATGTAACAAAGAAATATGTGCATGATATCCGTAATATCCTCTATATTTGGGAAAAATATGGTGTTACTGCTGCTATGGCAACATTTCTCCCCAAGTATAAGGAAGAGAAAGGACATGTAAAAAAGGGCAACCCTGATTTTATAAACGTGATAGATGGAAAATTGATGTACCTTAAAATGGTTAAGGGAGAAGAGGATTCTGTCTATGTACGTTTAAATAATAAATTTCAGGAATTAGTAAAGAAGGTACATGATGTTAGGAATACAAATGAGCATCAAGTTACTTATGTGGAAACAACTCCAGTGCTTGAATTTGAGAAGAAAAATAACACAGAGATTATCATCACATGGTCAAAACCATCTATTAAAACCGAGCAAGACAAAAATAATCCTGACCAACAAATAGTGATAAGTCTTCCTGCACATAGATTTGCTTGGTTCATTTTTGCAGGAAAGAGAACCAAAGCTTCTGTAAATAAGAGCATAACCCCTGAAGAAGAGAAGGCAAAAGATCTTCTCGCCATATCACTCTGCCGTGATGCGAAAGATAAGCAGTTTTGGCTAATTCATAGGCTAAACAAAGTAACGGTTCCTCCTTCTCGTGCAATAGATATTGATGAATTGAATAATGATTTGAACTCTTTAATTAATATAGAAGATGGATGAGAAATTAAAGACTACGATTAACAAAATAGTTCAACTCTCGAAACAAAATCCAGAGTTTGATACAGAATTGAGGAAAGCAATAGACATATTGCCTTCTGGTAATTTTGGGCTTACAGAGAATGAGCGTTTAAATCAAATATATGAATATTGTATAGAGGAAATCGTTAGTAAACAAGCATTAGATTTTTATCAAGCATTTCCGATAAATGAAATAAAAGCACAGCTACAATATGATTTTCAACGCATGGAGATGTTTAGAAGGAAAAATAACTTTGGTGATTTTTGTCTTTCTGTTTATCAACAAATTGAATGTATTACCAATTATGTATGCAATGATGCTGCATTAATGGCTGTTACAGAGAAAATGTGGGCTTATCCAACATATATAGAGAATACAGATCAACCCAAGCTTGAAAACAGAGTTTATCGGGAAGATAAATCTTGCTATGCAATAGCGCATTTATTATTCTATGGAAAGAATGAAAAAGGGCAACCTTTAAGTATTGAAAAGAGTTCCAAACACCTCAAAGACTTACAAGCTATAGATAAAATAAGAAATGTTGTCTACTTTATTGGATATAAGGCCGAAATGGTAAGTTGGATGTATAAGGGATTTAACGAAATATGTAATCTATTATATGATTTGTATCAATGTAGAAATTTAAACCATAGAGGAATTATTCGATCAGAAAGAGTCCAAAATGTGATTGATAAGATAACTCCTTTAGAATCTCTATACTATTTCAAGTTTTATGGGTTGCTAGTACAATACGTGGAATTTATAAAAGAAGGTTTCCCAATATCGTCAAAGTTGATAGAATATGCAAACAGTTTGCCTTCTATTTCTGTTACTTTACCGAAACAAGAGTTGAAGCAGGTAGGAATGATATCACTAGAAGAATTAGAAAGGCGTATGAAGAGATAAAAACAGACGGGACAGGTTCCTTTTTAAGAGTGATTATTGACGATTAGTATATTATGAAGAAGATAATAAAGAAAATCGCATGGGGTGTAGGAATAATGGCTGTAATATGCGTAGCCGTTATGTTTGTCTGCAATCAGCTGGTGGTGAATAATGCTAAGGGTAAGGTGTTCTCTGAAATTGACAGTATAAAATTCACTAAGGTGGGGCTGTTGTTGGGAACTACTCCACAGGCTCGCATTGATCGTATAACCAACTATTTCTTCATCTATCGCATAGATGCAGCGGAGCAGTTGTATAAGGCAGGGAAGATTGAGAAGATTCTGATTAGTGGTGATGAGAATAGTTTGGATGGCATCAATGAACCTAAATGCATGAGGGATTCGCTGGTGGCACGAGGTGTGCCGGCAGAGGCTATTATCTTGGATGGAAAAGGTTATCGAACGATAAATTCTGTGATCAATGCGAACAAGGTGTATGGGCTGAAGAGTCTTATTATAATCTCTCAGAAATTTCACAGCGAACGGGCCATCTATCAGGTAGAACATCTAGGCTTGGATGTCGAGAACATACAGGCTTACAACGCTAAAGACCCGAAATCAAGGCGTGCATATCTTACAAAGATACGTGAGTATTTCGCGAGAGTAAAGATGTTCTTGGATTTACTGATGGAAAAAGAATGATGGAGTATTATAAAACAAAGAATATGAAAAATAGAACTGGTATAATTCTGTTGGTAGCCATCTGCTTGATGGGGTGTGAGAACAAAGCTTCACAGAGCGTGAAGAGTGAGAGCGTCGCTTCGAGTGATTCTGTCGTTACGGATAGCGTTCTTGATGAAGAAGCAGAAGGACTTGGAGGACTTAACGCCATTCGTTTTAATAACTTCACGGACAGAGATTGGTATGATAATGAGTACATCCGTTGCTTACGAAGCTACCTTGATGACTATAATCAGGGGAAGATAGAGAACAGTGAGTTAGAGCCTTACAATGATAAGGTGCGAGGGAAGTTTGTAATAGGTGCTGTGGAACCATTCTTGTTAGGCGGATTGTTCATCCAAATTGTGTTTGTAGACCACCCAGAATACATCTATTCTGCATGGGTGTATAGCACTGTGGATGAAGAAACAGAAACCATCATTGACTATGAGGTTCGTGAAGTTAAATATGAGGGAGAGACAGAATTCACCAAAGAGGACATCCAACAATTCCTCAAGGAAAATCATGAGCAGAAAGTATGGTAGTAGATATGAAAAAGGTATTATCAACAATAGTTATATTCCTACTGATGTTGGCTAGTTGTCAGCAATCAGGGAAGGAGACGACTGCTGATAATATTGTTGAAGAAGATGTGAAATCGTATATAGAAAGGGTGGACACATTAGGACTTATTGTGTTGTATCCTCAGTATTCGAAGGTTGATTTGGTGTGTGGCACTATGCCTTCGAAATCGGATTCTACAGTTCTGCTGGTCGCTGAGGCGGCTTATACTGGTGAATGTCTGAAGGAGTTCAAGCATACGAACATAGCTGGCGATCATGTTTCTCAAGGTAAACGATTCAAGGGATTCCGATGCAAGAGGAACACGGGTGCTTTTGTGTTTTATAATGGAGCAGGTAAGTTCTGTCAAGAGCCGTATTCTGCAGAATTGGATGCAGCTGCATCACATGGAGGTGCGGGATTTGGTCAGGAACTGATAATGCATAGAGGCAAATCTTTGGTAACAGCAAGGAAAGATGCAAACAGAAATCAGTTCAGGGCTTTGTGTTGTCATGCCGGGAGGCTTTGTATCATTGAATCAGACAAAGTCGTGACATTTGGCGATTTTAGGAAGGCTCTTGTCAGTTATGGTGTTTCAGATGCTATCTATCTGGATATGGGAAGAGGGTGGAACCATGCTTGGTATCGTGATGGTGGCGAGGTGATAGAACTCCATCCGAAAACACATAACTTTTGTACCAACTGGATCACATTTTATAAGTAGAAGTGAGGGTAATTTTCACCCACCTATGTAGCAAATGAGGGGAAGCACATCGTTGCCTCCCCTTTTATAATGCCTTGCGTTCGGTTAATAACTTTTCATTGCGGAATGGAAATAAATGCTTATTTATTTGGTAATTAGCTTGGCTTTTTGTTAAAATTCTACTGCTTAACAATAAAAATACATTCTTAATGTATTCACTTAGCCGAATTTTTACTAACTTTGCAAGGCATTATGTATTAAGCTGATGAAAATGAAGAAAGAAGATATAAAGCAGGAAATTCGCCGTATGTGCCTTGAGAAGAATGCGGTGATATTGGCGCACTACTACACGGAAGGTGAGGTGCAGGACATAGCTGACTTCGTAGGTGACTCGTTAGCGCTTGCTCAGTCGGCTGCAAAGACTGAGGCTGACATCATCGTGATGTGTGGCGTACATTTCATGGGTGAGACCTGTAAGATTCTGTGCCCAGACAAGAAGGTCATCATTCCCGACCTCAACGCTGGCTGCTCGTTGGCTGATAGCTGCAAGGCAGAAGACCTGAAGGCATTCATCGACGAACACCCTGGCTACAAAGTGGTAAGCTATGTCAACACAACAGCTGCAGTAAAGGCGCTGAGCGATGTAGTGGTGACGAGCTCAAATGCCCGCAAAGTAGTGGATAGCTATCCTAAGGATGAGAAGCTGATATTCGGTCCCGACAAGAACCTCGGAGCTTATATCAATAGCATCACAGGGCGTGATATGTTGTTGTGGAACGGAGGTTGTCATGTGCACGGACGCTTCTCACTCGAGGCTATTCTGGCGCTGAAGAAAGAGCATCCTGAGGCAAAGGTGCTGGTTCATCCAGAATGCCCAGCTGCCATTCAGGCTGTGGCTGACGAGATTGGCTCAACTGCAGGACTGCTGAACTATGCTATCCAGAGTGAGGCGCAGGAGTTTATCGTAGCAACAGAAAGCGGCATCCTGCACAAGATGCAGCAGGCATGTCCCGATAAGCAGTTCTATCCTGCTCCGCCCGAGGTGACGGAAGGGGTAGGGTGTAGCTGCAATGAGTGTAGCTACATGCGTCTGAACACCTTGGAGAAACTCTATAAGGCGCTGAAGGATGAGAAGCCGGAAATACAGGTGGATGCCGAGTTGGCTGCGAAGGCGGTATTACCCATCAACAAGATGTTGGAACTGTCGAAATAGTTACCCATGAAGTCTGTTGCTGCATTAGTGTCAGGAGGTGTTGACTCGGCTGTCAGCGTTTATATGCTGAAGGAGCAGGGATACGACCCACATTTGTTCTACATCAAGATCGGCCCCGATCGCGATACGGAATGGAACTGCACGTCGGAGGAAGATGTGGAGATCTGTCGTTGGTTGGCCAAGCGCTTTGGATGCGAGTTCGACATCATCGACTTACACAAGCAGTATTGGGAACAGGTGGTGGGTTACACGATGGAGAAAGCGCGTGTGGGACTTACGCCTAATCCTGACGTGATGTGCAACAAACTCATCAAGTTCGGCTGTTTCGAGCAGGAGGCTGGAAAGGACTTCGATTTCACGGCGACAGGACATTATGCCCAAACCGCTGTGGTCGATGGAAAAACATGGTTGGCTACAAGTCCTGACCCTGTGAAGGACCAGACTGATTTCCTTTGCCAGATCGACTCGCTGCAAGTGTCGAAACTGATGTTCCCCATCGGACACATGTGGAAGCACGAGGTGCGGGCCATTGCAGAGAGGGAGCAGTTACTCAATGCTCAGCGAAAGGACAGCCAAGGCATTTGTTTTCTTGGTGATATCGACTTCCGCGACTACATCAAGGCCCATCTAGGGGAGAATCCTGGTGATGTGCGCGAACTGGAGACTGGGCATAAGATAGGCGAGCATCGAGGTTTGTGGTTCTACACAATCGGGCAGCGAAAGGGATTGGGATTTGGTGGCGGACCTTGGTTCGTTGTCAAGAAAAACGTAAAACGTAACATTCTCTTTGTCTCGCACGGTTATGATCCGGAGAAAGTGTACAAGGACCACATCCGCATGGATGACTTTCATTTCATTACGGAGAATCCGTGGGAGGGAACCCTTGCTACAGATGTTCCCATCACGTTCAAGATACGACATACACCCGAATATCTCAAGGGAACCATCCGTCAGGAAGACGACGGCTCGTGGTTCATTCAGGCAGATGAGAAAATACACGGTGTTGCACCAGGACAGTTCTGTGTGGTGTACGACAAGGATCATCATCTGTGCTACGGAAGTGGGGAGATTGCATAATGGTAGCCCCTCTCCCCATCCCTCTCCCGAGGGCGAGGGTGACTGATGATAAATTAAGATAAAGAAAAAATTATACCCTTCAATAATATAAACATTCAGGATTTCTCTCCCCCTCGGGGGAGATGTCTGAAGGACAGAGAGGGGCTGATTATGGCTGTAATTGATATACACGACGCTGTGGCTCGCAACCCGATTTACAGGATGGCTGAGCCTGTGAACTTCCAACTTTTGGCGGGAGAACAACTGGCTATTGTAGGCGACAATGGGGCAGGGAAGAGTATGTTGGTTGACATCATCACGGGTGCTCATCCTATTTTGAATGACGGACGTGGCAGCTATATCCATTATGATTTCTCACCTCGCGAGTCATCATTGGCGTACGAGAACATCAAGTACATCACCTTTCAAGATGCTTACGACGGAACAGAAGGCTACTATTATTACCAAATCAGATATAACCACACAGAGTTTGACGACAGTCAGCAACTGTTTCTTCTTTCAAGTGGAGAGTTGCGCAAGTATCAGTTGAAGAAAGCATTGGAGAGCAATCCACGTGTGTTGATTCTCGACAATCCATTCATCGGATTGGATGTTGACGCGCGTAGCTATTTGGCTGAAACGTTGAAAGAACTGACGAGCACGACAGATTTGCAGCTTATCATCGTCCTCTCGAAAACTGACGATATGCCTGATGTTGTGACTCACGTGGTTGAAGTGAAAGACCGCCGAGTGGGACCAAAGCTCTCGAAAGAAGCATGGACACATCCGACCGTTCCCCCAGTGGTTTTGAAAGAAGACAAGATACAATCCATCCTCAATCTGCCTTACGAAGACGAAGCAACAGCCAGTATCGAGCCAGGTACGCAGCAGGTTGTGGATTTCCGCAAAGTGACCATTCAGTATGGAGAGCGTGTCATCCTCGATGCCCTCGATTGGACCGTGATGAATGGTGAACGCTGGGCACTTACAGGTCCGAATGGTTCGGGCAAGAGCACGTTGCTCAGCCTTGTCTGTGCAGATAATCCACAAGCCTACGCCAACGATATCGTCCTCTTTGGTCGTCAACGAGGAACAGGCGAATCTATATGGGACATCAAACATCACATCGGCTATGTGTCGCCCGAGATGCACCGTGCTTTTCTGCGAGATTATCCAGCCATCGATGTGGTGGCAAGCGGATTGCATGATGCGGTAGGATTGTACAAACGTCCTCGTCCCGAGCAGACAGGCATCTGCGAGTTTTGGATGGACATCTTCGGTGTGGGCCAATATCGCGATGTGTCGATGCTGAAACTCTCAAGTGGCGAACAACGTCTGGTGCTTTTGGCACGTACTTTCGTGAAAGACCCCTCGCTGCTCATTCTCGACGAACCCCTACATGGGCTCGACTTAATGAACCGCCGATTGGTGAAGGATGTCATCGAAACATTCTGTCAACGTCGCAACAAGACTCTTGTGATGGTTACACATTATCAAGAGGAATTTCCCAAATGCATACAACAAACTAAAAAACTCATAAAGACCCTATGAAAAGAATAGCATTATCTATTACAACCATGCTGCTGACAATAGCAGCTTTTGCGCAGAATCAGTTATTGCCCAACTTGGTGTATAGCCAGGAACCGGCTATGGTAAAGGGACAAATCATCGGCATCCCGGCATCAATGGAGTCGATCAACATCGTGATGACTCCTTCGTGGACATCCGATGAGATAGGCCAGACAGTTGCTCTTGATTCCAATGGTAAATTCGAGACGAAGTTCGACGCTTGTGTCACTTCGATGGCAATGATTCGTCTTGGCGACCGTAACGTCAAACGTTTCTACATCACCCCAGGACAAGAGGTGAAAGTGACTGTAGATATGTCGAATAATAACGTGACATGTGAAGGCCCTTTGGCTGCATTGAACAACTCGATGGCGAACTATTACGATGAGTTCCGCGAGCAGAACCTTAATGCCGAAATCAACGGGCAGGGTATCTCGAAGCTGCGTGGATTCACGGTAGCTCAATATCGCGACAAACTGATGGAACTATATAATAAAGGTGTGAAGAAACTCAACGACGACGACCGCCTTTCACCCGAGTTCCGTGAGTACATGATGCCTCACTATCAGTTCCTCACCATCGCTCTCCTGACTGGCTACGAGCGTCTGCTGAAGTATGCTAACGGTGGTCAAGGTGAGTATAAGAAGACGGCCGATTACTACGATCCTGTGAAGGGTTGGAACTTCACCAACCAGAATGGCTTCTTGTATCAAAGTGGTGGTTCGGTAGAGGGAACATCGGGTCAGGTCGGTCGTGAGACAGGTGCCATGCTTACCTATCCGGCTTCTGCCCGTCAGGTCATTGCTGCAAGGAAATACATGACTGGGCTTGAAACACTCAAGCCTCTCTCTGACGACCAGCTGCGTGGCATTAAGGCACAGTGTCCTGCTTTCGAGAAGATGCTCCTCGCTCAGAACGAGGCTACCAAGGCGCGTATTGCCGAGAACGAGAAGAACAACCTGTTCAACATCAAGTCCATACCAGAATCCTTAACTGGTGAAGATGTCTTCAAGGCTATTGTGAAGGATTACAAGGGCAAGAAGGTGCTCGTCGATTTCTGGGCAACATGGTGCGGTCCTTGTCGTCAGGCCATGCAGACCATCCTGCCTGTCAAGGAGGAACTCTGGGGTAAGGTTGCGTTCGTATATGTGACGGGCGAGACAAGTCCTAAGGCTTTGTGGAACAAGATGGCTCCCGACATTCATGGTGACCACTATTACGTGACTGCAGCGCAATGGGAAACATTGTTGAAGCAGTTTGGCGTACAGGGCATCCCTGCCTATGTAGTTGTCGGTGCTGATAATGAAGTGGTGACAAAGCATATCGGCTATCCAGGTAATGAAGTGATTTTAAACGAACTGAAATAACAGCCCCTCTCCCCATCCCTCCCCACGAGTGGGAGGGTGACTGACGGGGTACAGAATTAGATTATTATGATGAGAAAAGTCCTATTAATTCTGGCATTACTTGCAGGAGTAACTGCCAGTGCAAAAGGTAGGTTGGAGCATTTGCCCGAAATAAAGTATAGTTCCGCTCCTGCACGCATCAAAGGCGTTATCAAGGACTACACGACGAAGCACAAGGAGGTCATGTTGTGTACCTATGTGGCTTTTGGTTCCAACGAAAGTACTACAGCCAATTCCGTGATTTCCACGATGTTTCCCAGCGAGCCGTCCGACGGGACTTTCGAGATTGAGATACCGATTAAATATACCGACCGTGTGTCGATGAAGTTCCGCGAGCAAACCTATATCATCCTTTTGGCTCCGGGTGAGGAAGTGAGTATGAACATCGATATGAAGCTGTTGGAGAATCCCAACCCAAAGAAACCAGCCGTGGTGTTCTCGGGCTATCTGGCCGACTTCAACAACGACCTCTATCAGTATGGTGCAGAGTACGAGTCAATAAAGATACTTGAACCCATCCAGAGTCGTGAAGGATTGGACAAGCTGCGTGGACTCTCAGTATCGCAATACCGCGATTTCGTCCTCAAACTCTATGAGGATTCCAAGAAGAAACTGATGGCCGACAAGCGTTTGTGCGGAGCTTTCAAGGAGTATGTCGATGCTACCTATCAGTATCAGACCATCATCAAGACATTGCTCTACAACACCACGCTCAATGTGGCAAATGAGACACAGATCACCTACGAACGGCCAGACGACTATTACAACTACCTGCAGACAATGCAGCCGTTTGAGAACGTAGCGTTCTTCTATACCCAGAGCACGCTGGCAGCTATGCAGACATCCAATCTTGTGAAGAACTTTTCCAGTCAGACAGATTTGCGCTATCATCCGTCCACACGTCAGTTGCAGGCGGCAAACAAGTATCTGCAATCTATCGCTGAGTTCAACGAGTTGTCTGCCGACGATATTGCAGCAGTCCGTCAGGATTGTCCGGGTTTGAGCGAAGCCATTCTCCAGCAGAACGACCTGTTGCTTCAGCGTATCGAGGAAGTCAAGAAGAGTACGGGATATAAGGTGGTAAACATTGATGAAGACCTCAAAGGAGCCGACATCTTCAAAGCCCTGATTGCACCCTATAAAGGCAAGCCGTTGCTTGTCGATTTCTGGGCAACATGGTGCGGTCCTTGTAAGGCTGCCATGCAGACCATCCTGCCCGTGAAGGAAGCACTTGCCGGTAAAGTTAACTTCATCTATGTTACAGGTCCGTCCAGCCCTAAGAAGACTTGGGAGATGACGATTCCCGACATTCACGGCGACCACTACTATGTGACAGAGTCACAGTATTCCGAACTACTCAAGCAGTTCGAAAGCAATGGCATCCCCACCTACGTTATCGTTGATAGGGAGGGTAATGTGAAGAATAAGTATATCGGCTATCCAGGCAATGAAGTAATGGAGGAACAACTAAGATGAAAATACTGTATTTCCATGGTTTTGCCTCGTCAGGCGCTACAGGCACAGCCGAAAGTTTGCGCCGTATGTTACCCGAAGTGCAGGTCATTTCGCCCGACATTCCCGTCGATCCCTCGGAGGCATTACCCTACCTTCGCAGTCTGTGTGAACAGGAGCAGCCCGACCTGATTATCGGCACATCCATGGGTGCCATGTACGCCCAACAGATGTTCGGTTTCCGCAAGATTCTTGTCAATCCTTCGTTCAACATGTCCACCCTGTCGAAGGTGTTCCGCACAGGTGAACATAAGTTCCTCAATGGCCGTAAGGACAGCCAGAAGACCTTCAAAATCACAAAGGAAATCATCCAGAAGCAGAACATGATGGAGCGACAGCAGTTCAAGGGCATCACCCCTTTCGACCGTGAGAATACCTATGGGCTGTTCGGCATCCACGACACGACAGTCAACTGCTACGACCTCTTTAAGAAGTATTATACGAAAGCACAGCGGTTCGATGGCGAGCACCATCTCAACGAGAAAACCCTCCGTACAGCCGTCGTACCCCTCGCCAAAACGATACTTGGGTTAGAATAGACAAATACTGTCCCATTCATCCAATAGTAAATAGTCAATTGTCTAATAGTAAATAAGTATATGATTATCATCGGAATCGCAGGTGGAACCGGTAGTGGAAAGACCACCGTTGTCAACAAAATCGTCGAGGCCCTGCCCGAAGGCTCTGTGGCAGTCATCCCACAAGACTCGTACTATAACGACCAGAGCAACCTACCGCTCGAAGTGCGCAAACAAACCAATTTCGACCATCCCAACGCCTTCGACTGGCCGCTCTTCTCGCATCAGATAGAAGAGCTGAAGGCAGGTCGCGCCATCGAGCAACCCACCTATTCGTATATCACCTGCACACGCCTCAGTGAGACCGTTCACGTCGAGCCCAAGGACGTTATCATCGTCGAGGGCATCATGAGCTTGTACGACAAGACCCTGCGCGATCAGATGGACCTCAAGATTTTCGTCGATGCAGGAGCCGATGAACGCCTACTCCGCGTCATTGTGCGCGATATGGCAGAACGTGGACATCCCCTCGAGATGCTCATCAGCAAGTATCGCAACGTGCTGAAACCCATGCACGATGAGTTCATCGAACCAACCAAGCAGTATGCCGATATCATCATCCCGAATGGAGGTAACAACGAGCAGGCGATCCAAATGCTCAGTAGGTTCATACTCGGACAACTTCGCGAACTAAAGAAACTGTAAGCCCCCAAATGCCATTATTGAAAGCTTGCTATGAGCATGTCGAATAGCAAGCTTGATGATTTCCTTTTATCTCACCACCTGGGTAAATTCGGGTTTCGCGCCTGCTTCCTTCCCTACGACGACGTAGATGATGGACGAGCCTCCACCTCCGAAACCTCCATTGCTCTGCACCGTGAACTTATATTCTGTTCCGTCGGGAGTGGTGCGCTTGCCTACGGTTGACGGGGTGCCGAGTGGGAACTGGTAGCTTGAGCATGCTTCGTTGAAGATGGCTTTCTCTGCATCTGTCACAGGTTTCTGAGCAGAGAACTCGGGCAGTTTTGTGACGGTTCCTTTCTTGTAGCCATTCTCCTTGAGGAAACGGTCTAACTCTTTCTCTACTGCTGCCACGCGTGCGGTACGTACACCATATCCTTCCTTGATGGTGGCTTTGGGCAGGGCTTTCTTCAGGTCGGCTGTCGATGTGTTCAGACCTCCGCTGCCGAATGAGCAGAAGGGTACGATGGTCTTGCCTGCAAAGTCGTTTTGCTTGATGAGCGATGCGATTGGTGATGCATAGCTTCCCGACCAGATGGGATAGCCGAGGAAGATGATGTCATAGTCGGCGATCTTCACTTTCAGCGGCTTGATAGCGGGTGTTGTGCCACTTTGCTTTTCTCTTTGGGCGCGTTGCACCGTTTCCTGGAAATTGCCTGAATAAGACTCTTCGGGCTGGATGGCTTCGATATCAGCTCCGAGTTGCTTTTGCAGTTCGAGGGCTACGGTCTTTGTCGTTCCTGTCTCTGAAAAGTAAAGCACAAGTTTTTTCTGTGCGTAAGCGGTAGCGATTCCTGCCATGATTGCGATTGATACTAAAAAACGTTTCATCATTCTGTAATTTTTAAGTTTGGAGTATAATTTGGCGCAAAAATAGTAAATAATTCTGAATTATGCATTAAAAATTCTGAATTAAGTTTTATGAATAATGAATTATTAGTATATTTGCAATCAAATTTATGAAATATAAGTATTATGGAGATAAAAACGATTGGTATTGCGAGCGATCATGCGGCTTTTGGATTGAAGCAGTTCGTGAAGCGTTATCTTGAAGAGAAAGGGTGGGCATACAAGGATTATGGTACTTATACCGAGGAGAGTTGCAACTACGCCACTTATGGTCATGCTCTGGCGGAAGGCATTGAGCGTGGAGAGGTCTATCCTGGTATCGCGATGTGTGGTAGCGGGGAAGGCATCAGTATGACGCTCAATAAGCATCAGGGCATCCGTGCCGGACTGGTGTGGCAACCTGAGATCGCTCACTTGATTCGTGAGCACAACAATGCGAATGTCATCGTGTTTCCTGGCCGTTTCATCTCCGAAGAGACTTGTCGTCAATGTCTGGATGAGTTCTTTGCTACCGAATTTGCAGGAGGACGCCATCAGTTGCGAATCGACGACATACCGGTAAAGTGCTAAGGTGATAGCTGATATGGGCAAAGTATATACGAAAACAGGTGACAGAGGGCAGACCTCGTTGGTCGGTGGGCAGCGTGTGTCAAAGTGCTGCGACCGTCTCGAGAGCTACGGTACGGTGGACGAGTTGAACTCGCACATCGGTCTGCTTATCACTTATTGTACAGATGCTCACGATGCAGCGTTCCTTACCGATGTACAACGTGCGTTGTTTGTTGTAGGAGGTTATCTCGCTACTGATAATGCTTCGCGTGAGGTGCGTCAGGGTAACATTGTTACACCTGATATGGTGCAGCAGATAGAAGTAGAGATTGATCGTCTGGAAACAGTAGTGCCTCCTCTGCGGCTGTTTATCCTTCCAGGTGGCTGTAGGGCTGCTGCATTGGCGCATGTGTGCCGCACGATTTGCCGCAGGGCTGAGCGATGTGTGTTCCGCCTTGTGGAATGTGGGGCAGAAGTGGATGAGCAGGTCACTGCTTATATCAACCGCTTGAGCGACTATTTCTTTGTGTTGGCACGAAAGCTGAATGTGGACGAAGGAACTGAAGATGTGGTGTGGAGGAGAGAAACTAAGAACTAAAAACTAAGAACTAAAAATAAGTACTGATTATGAAATTTAAAACCATGATGATTGTGCTGGCATGTTTGTTTGCTATGTCGGCCACTGCTAAAAAGTATCCAGTTATCAAATTCGAGAAGACGACCATCGATTTCGGTACCTTCTCGCAGGATAATCCTGTGCAGACATGTGTGTTTAAGTTTACGAACGTCGGCAAGGCGAAGTTGGCTATCACTTATGTTCACACATCATGCGGATGTACTGTAGCAGACTATCCTAAGGATTTCATCAGTCCTGGAGGAACGGGAGAAATCAAGGTGACTTACGACGGAACAGGAAAACTGCCAGGTAAGCTGAAGAAGACCATTCAGGTATTCTACAACGGGAAACCCAACTCGGAGGACTTGGTAAGGATTTATGTCACAGGTGACATGTCGGCTGTTTCGAGCAAGGACCTGTCTGAGGCAAAGAAATAATATGGAAATAGGGCAGGAAATAATGTTTCCTGCCAAATTTGTCTTTTTACCCCGTAGAGATTATTAGCATGAGAAAAATAAGAATAATACTGGCTGCGGTGTTCCTGATTGGGATCACGTGGCTGTTTTTGGACTTCACCGGTACGGCTCATGCTTGGCTGGGCTGGATGGCGAAACTGCAGTTCCTGCCTGCTGTGCTGGCGCTGAACGTAGGTGTGATGATCGGATTGGTGACCATCACGTTGGTACTGGGTCGTATGTACTGCTCGGTGATTTGTCCGTTGGGCATCCTGCAGGATGTGTTCGCTTGGTTTGGAAAGAAAGCCAAGAAGAATCGCTATACATACTCGAAGGCTAAGAATTGGTTGCGTTACGGAATGCTTGCAGTGTTTGTTGTACTGATGGTACTGGGACTGGCAGGCATTGCTACGTTGGTTGCACCCTATAGTGCTTTCGGACGTATTGCGGAATCGCTGCTGCAACCGCTGTGGATGTGGGGCAACAACCTGTTGGCCATGATAGCAGAGCGTGCTGACAGCTATGCGTTCTACGGTGTGGATGTGTGGCTGAAATCCCTGCCAGTATTGATCATAGCCGTCGTAACGGTTGTCGTGCTGTTTGTTCTTGCATGGCGAGGTGGTCGCACCTATTGCAACACGATATGTCCTGTAGGAACGGTATTGGGTTTCATTTCTCGTTTTTCGCTGCTGAAGATTCGTGTCGATGAGGACAAGTGTATCAAGTGTGGATTGTGTACGAAGAACTGCAAGGCTTCGTGCATCGACTATAAGAACATGAAAGTGGATTATAGCCGCTGTGTGGACTGCTTCGATTGTATTGGAAAGTGCAAGAAGGGAGCGATCAGTTTCTCCCCCAGCCTCTCTTATCAAGTAAAGGGAAGCCATAAGACTCACTCTTCTGTGGGTGAATCAGAGGGGGCAGGCCGTCGTGAATTCCTGACTGCTACTGCTGTAACGATAGGTGCTGTGGCTTTGGAGTCACAAGCCAAGAAGGTAGATGGTGGACTGGCGGTGATTGAAGACAAACAAGTACCGCAGCGCAAGACGAAGGTGGTGCCTCCAGGTGCTCTGAGCATCAAGAACCTTGAGGACCATTGTACCGGCTGTCAGTTGTGTGTGTCGAAATGTCCGAACGATGTGTTGCGTCCTTCGACTGACCTGATGCATCTGATGCAGCCCGAGATGTCGTTCGAGCGCGGCTATTGCCGTCCTGAATGCACCGCTTGTGGTGATGTGTGTCCGACGGGTGCCATCCGTCCGATTACAAAAGAGGAAAAGACGGCTGTTAAGATAGGACATGCCGTGCTGATAAGAAAGAACTGTGTAGCTGTGACGACTGAGGATGGCTGTGGGCTGTGCGCAATGAAATGTCCGACAGGTGCGGTGATGATGACAACTGTGGAGTATGAAGGTAAGAGCGTGTATGCACCTGTGGTGGACGAAGAGAAATGTATAGGATGTGGAACTTGCGAGCATTTGTGTCCCGCTCGTCCGTTCGCTGCCATCTATGTGGAGGGACATGAGGTTCATGGAGAGGTATAAAATGGATAGACGAGAATTCATAAAGAAACTGGGACTGGGCGGTGCTGCTGTCGGTACTGCTGCCGTGGTGGGCTGCAAGGGTGGCTCGCAAGGTGAGGCAGGCCATTCGCTTCAGGATGTACCTAAGGGGCAGATGACCCTGAGAGAAAATCATAACAGTGGCGACAAGGTGTCGATTCTGGGGTATGGCTGTATGCGCTGGCCGACGAAGAAGGGGAAGGATGGCAAGGATGAAATGGACCAGGAGCGTATCAACGAACTGATAGATACCGCATTGGAGTATGGTGTGAACTATTTCGATACCTCACCTGTATATTGTCAGGGACAATCGGAACATGCTACGGGTATTGCTTTGAGCCGTCATCCTCGTGAGTCGTATTATATTGCGACGAAGATGTCGAACTTCTCGCCCGATACCCAAAGCAAGGAGGGATCGATCGCAATGTATGAGAACTCGTTGAAGGAACTGCAGACCGACTATATAGACTACATGCTGCTTCATTCAATAGGTGGCAGTATGGAGGACTATCAGAAGCGATTTGTTGATAATGGCATCCTTGACTACCTGATGGCTGAACGTGAGGCAGGACGGGTAAGAAACCTCGGTTTCTCATTTCATGGCCAGCAATCGGTGTTCGATGCAATGATGGAACTTCACGATACTGTCCATTGGGACTTTGTGCAGATTCAGATGAACTATCTGGACTGGTTTCATGCCAATGAGATGAACTCGTTTAACGTAGATGCAAGTTACCTGTACGACGAACTGACGAAACGCAATATCCCTGTGGTGATTATGGAACCGCTGCTGGGTGGCCGCCTGTCGAAAGTAAACGGCAGTGTGTTGCGAATGCTGAAAGCGAAGGAACCCGACAGAACCGCTGCTTCATGGGCATTCAGGTATTGTGGCTCATATCCGAATGTGTTAACGGCGCTGAGCGGAATGACTTATATGGAACATCTGGTAGATAACCTTCATTCATTCTGCCCACTCAAACCTTTGACGGATGAGGAGCGAAGCTATTTGGAGGATGAAGTAGCTAATGAGATATTGAAGTATCCTACAATCCCTTGTACAGCATGTCAGTATTGCATGCCTTGTCCGTACGGACTGGATATCCCAGGCATCTTTGCGCACTATAATAAATGCATCAATGAAGGCTTGATGGCTTCTTCTACCCAGGATCCAGAGTATCAGAAATTACGCAGGGCTTTCCTCGTAGGATACGACCGCAGTGTGCCGAAGTTGCGTCAGGCCGATCACTGCATCGAGTGCTGTCGTTGTCTGGAACACTGTCCGCAGAAGATAGAGATTCCGACTGAGATGCATAAGATTGATGAGTATGTGGAGAAGTTGAAGCAGGGATTGGAATTGTAAATGAATTTGGCCAAAGAATCGATTGAAAACTGAAAATTAATAATATATGATTATTCAACCATTATTGTTCGGAACGTTTGGATTACAGGAAATCCTGATTATCGCACTTGTCGTGCTGTTGTTTTTCGGCGGAAAGAAGATTCCGGAGTTAATGAAGGGACTCGGAAAGGGAGTCCGCTCGTTCAAGGAAGGTATGAAGGAGGTAGATCCAACTGACGAAATGAAAAGTGACGAAGCTAAAGAGGAAACAAAGGCGTGAGTAGCGAACCGGTTACATTCTGGGACCATCTGGATGAGTTGCGCAGTGTGATTATCCGAATAGCTGTTGTGACGTTGGTGTTTGGTGTTTTGGCATTCTGCTTCAAGGAACCCTTGTTTGCTGTGGTATTAGGTCCGCAAGATCCTTCGTTCATCACGTATGACTTGTTCAGTCAGGTGGAAATGTGGTTTGCGAATCTTGTGGGTAGTAAAGTGACTGAGACCGCATCAGATTTCCATGTGTCGCTCATCAACACGGAACTGGCACAGCAGTTTATCATCCACATGAAGGTGGCCATTTATGCAGGGCTGATAACAGCATCGCCCTATGTCATCTATCAGATATTCAGGTTTGTGTCGCCAGCCCTGTATGAGAACGAACGTAAGTATGCTGTCCACTTGGTATGTGGCAGCTATGTGATGTTTATGATAGGTGTGCTGTTCAGCTACTTCATCATCTTCCCGTTTACGTTCAGGTTTCTGGGTACTTATCAGGTAGCCGATTTCGTAGAGAATACCATCACGCTTGATTCGTATATCTCGACCCTCGTAGCCTTGACGTTGGTGTTAGGTGTCATTTTCGAGATGCCTGTGATGAGTTGGCTGTTAGCGAAGATGGGGTTGCTGAAACACGTGTATATGACCCGTTACAGGAAGCATGTGGTTGTAGGAATCCTGATTCTTGCTGCCATCATCACTCCTACATCGGATGCGTTTACACTGATGTTGGTATCTATTCCGATGTGGATGCTCTATGAATTGAGTATTCTGATTGTGAAGGTCACCAACAAAGAACAAACTGTGTAGTTTTTGAGGTTTTATTTTGTCATCATATAAAATAGCAGTAACTTTGCAAGCGGAGAGATCGTGATTGCAAGAATAAAAGAAAATGGTATCGATTGAGAATCTGAGTGTTGAATTCAGTGCTAAGCCTCTGTTTCAGGAGATAGGTTTCGTCATCAATCCTCGCGACCGTATAGCTCTGGTTGGAAAGAACGGCGCAGGAAAATCGACTCTGCTGAAAATCATTGCAGGTCTGCAGCAGCCTACAAGTGGGGTGGTGGCTCATCCGCGCGAGATGACTGTAGGCTATCTGCCGCAAGTGATGGAGGTGAGTGATACCCGTACATTAGAGGAAGAAACAGCTCTTGCATTCAGAGGGATGCATGTGGAAGAATGGACCATGAAGGCTGATATGGATAAGACACTGATAGGTCTTGGATTCCGCAGAGAAGACTTCACGCGTCCTACGAGTGAGTTCTCGGGTGGATGGCGTATGCGAATTGAGTTGGCGAAGATTTTGTTACAAAAACCAGACCTGTTGTTGCTCGATGAGCCTACGAACCACCTTGATATCGGGAGTATTCAGTGGTTAGAGCAGTTTATTCAGAATAGTGCAAAAGCAGTGATGCTGGTCAGTCACGATAGAGCATTCATCAACAATATCACCAATCGGACCATCGAGATTACTTGTGGGAAGATTAATGATTACAAGGTGAAGTACGATGAATATGTGAAGTTGAGAGACGAACGGCGTGAGCAGCAGATTCGTGCATACGAGAATCAGCAGAAAGAGATAGCTGATATTAAGGACTTCGTTGAGCGGTTCCGCTATAAACCCACCAAGTCGAATCAAGTTCAGAGCCGTCTGAAACAGTTGGAGAAGATTGTTCCCATCGAAATCGATGAGGTGGACACCAAGATGCTTCGACTGAAGTTTCCCCCTTGTCAGCGTAGTGGCGACTATCCTGTCATCTGTGATGAGGTATCGAAAGCATACGGCAATCACCTTATTTTCCAGCATGTAAACCTCACCATCAAGCGAGGAGAGAAGGTCGCATTCATGGGTAATAACGGTGAGGGAAAGTCAACGTTGGTGAAGTGTATCATGGGAGAGATACCGTTTGACGGAAACCTGAAGATAGGACATAATGTGCAGATTGGTTATTTTGCACAGAATCAAGCGCAGCTGTTGGATGGCAGCATAACGGTGTTCGATACGATAGATCGTGTGGCTACTGGTGATATGCGTACGAAAGTTAGAGACCTCTTAGGTGCGTTTATGTTTGGTGGTGAAGAAAGTGATAAGTTTGTCAGGGTACTCTCCGGAGGCGAACGTAGCCGATTGGCTATGATTCAGTTGTTGCTGCAACCCGTCAACCTGTTAATCCTCGACGAGCCGACGAACCACTTGGACATGCAGTCGAAGGACGTGTTGAAGAATGCAATCCGCGACTTTGACGGAACAGCCATTATCGTCAGTCACGACCGTGCTTTTCTCGATGGGTTGGTTGACAAGGTATATATGTTCAAGGATCAGAAGGTGTTCGAGCCAATAGAAAAAAGCAGCATCAGTCTGCGACAGGAGAAGGTCGCTGAACAAAATGCTAAGAAGAAAGACGTGAAGACTGAGGCTCCTGTAGTGAATGCCAAGCAGAACTACGAGCAGCAGAAAGCAGAGGCAAAGGCGAGAGCCAAAGCGGAAAAAGCATTGAAAGCCTGTGAGGAGAAAATTGAGAAGTTGGAGAAAGAGATTGCCGAAGTGGAAGCCTCGCTTGCAGAGAAGAACGATATGCAGTTGGTAGAGAAGTATTCACAATTACAGCAGCAGCTCGATGCAGCGATGACTGAATGGGAACAATTGGCAGAATAAACCTTTGAATAAGCATCGTTCAGGCAGCACAGAAAAATATAGTATTCATCAAAATAATAAGCAGTATGAAAGTAAAACAGTTTTTTGCAGTAATGGTAACTTCTATTACGTTATGTGGATGCCAGCAGCAGCTTGGTATCGGTATTAAAATGGAGAACATGAACGATTCTGTGGCTCCTGGTACAGACTTCTATGAGTATGCTTGTGGTGGATGGCGAAAGAACAATCCGCTCAAGCCAGAATTTCCTCGATTCGGTAGTTTTGATGTTGTAGCAGAACAGAATAAGGAGCAGATTCGTACCTTGATTGAGGAACTCTCAAAGCAGAAGAACGAGCAGGGTAGTTTGGCACAGAAGATAGGTGATCTCTATGCTATGATGATGGACTCAACCCGTCAGAACAAAGATGGTTACCAGCCAATCTTAGCAGATATGGAGGCAATTGCCAATCTCGATTCACGTGAAGCTATTCTCAGCTTTATGAACAAGCAGCAGTTGTATGGGGGCAGTCATATCATCAGTTGTGGTATAGGTGCTGATATGATGGACAGCAAGAATAATATGGTAGAGATAGGCCAGGGAGGTCTGTCGCTTGGCAACAAGGATTATTATGTGAAGGAAGACTCTGCGATGGTGAAGATTCGTGATGCCTATCGCAAGCATATCGTGAAGATGTTCAAGTTGATAGGCGACTCAGAGGAAGACGCTACACGCAAGATGAATGCAGTGATGTCAATCGAGACTCGTATGGCAAAAGCATCACGCAGTCGTGTTGAATTGCGCGACCCAGCCAGCAACTACCATAAAATGGCATTTACAACCCTCAAGGCCGATTATCCAGGTTATAACTGGGATGAGTTCTTCGAGTCTCAGTTGATGACCGATCTCGATTCTTTGTCAGTAGGTCAGCCTGAAGCAGTAAAGGAAGCGATTGCTATCCTGAACGAAACTCCAGAGCAAGACCTGAAAGACTGGATGCAGTGGTGGCTTTTGTCGGGCTCAGCCAGCATGTTGGGTGACGAAATCTATGCTGAATCTTTCGATTTCCACGGACGTGTGATGTCTGGTACTACTGAGATGCAACCACGTTGGAAGCGTGCTGTAGGCAGAGTGAATGGCGTATTGGGTGAAGCAGTAGGCGAGATGTATGTACAAAAGTACTTCCCTGCAGAGAACAAGACTCGTATGCAGCAGCTCGTAAAGAATCTTCAGGTTGCACTTACTGAGCGTATCGACCAGCAGGAATGGATGAGCGACTCAACTAAGATGCGTGCGAAAGATAAACTGAGCGCCTTCCATGTAAAGATTGGTTATCCCGACAAATGGAGAGACTATAGCAAGCTGACCATCGATCCGAATAACAATCTGTATGAACAGATGAAGCAGGTATCCGAGTGGGCAAACAGAGACTATATCGAGCGCAAATACAAGAAGCCAGTCGATGCTGAGGAGTGGTATATGACTCCACAGACTGTAAATGCATATTACAACCCAACTACCAACGAAATCTGCTTCCCTGCAGGTATCCTCCAGTATCCGTTCTTTGATATGAGTGCTGACGATGCTTTCAACTATGGTGCTATTGGTGTGGTTATCGGTCATGAGATGACACACGGATTCGATGATCAGGGTAGCCAGTTCGACAAAGAAGGAAACTTCAACAACTGGTGGGCTGCTGGCGATGCAGAGAAGTTCAAGGAGCGTACGAAGACGATGGTCAACTTCTTTAACACCATCGAAGTGTTGCCAGGTCTGATGGCAAACGGTGAGTTGACTCAGGGTGAGAATATCGCCGACCACGGAGGTCTGAAGATTGCTTATACAGCATTCAAGAATGCAACAAAGGATAATCCGCTTCCTGTTGTAAACGGATTCACTCCTGAGCAGCGTTTCTTCCTTGCTTATGCAGGTGTATGGGCACAGAATATCACAGAAGAGAATATGCGTCAGTTGACAACAACCGACCCTCACTCTTTGGGTGAATGGCGTGTCAACGGTGCTCTTCCACAAATCGATGCTTGGTATGAGGCCTTCAACATCACTGAGAAAGATCCTATGTTCATTCCTAAAGACAAGCGAGTAAATATTTGGTAAAATGCCATTAAACCTTCCTGACAGATTACCGGCAATTGAATTGCTGAAACGTGAGAATATCTTTGTTATGGACACCACGCGTGCCCATAACCAGGATATTCGTCCGTTGAAGATTGCAATTCTCAACCTCATGCCGATTAAGATAACGACGGAGACCGACTTTGTGAGAATCCTGTCGAACACACCTTTGCAGATTGAGATTGAATTCATGAAAATCAAGAGTCACACATCGAAGAATGCTCCAATCGAACACATGAAGGCGTTCTATCATGACTTTGAGGACATGATGCACAACAAGTACGACGGATTCATTATCACTGGTGCCCCCTTAGAGCAGATGGAGTATGAAGAGGTGTCGTATTGGAAAGACTTGCAGGCTGTGATGGATTGGGCACATAGCAATGTCACGTCGACACTATACATCTGTTGGGCTGCTTTCGCAGGACTTTATCATTTCTACGGTATTCAGAAACAACCGACTAAGGATAAGGTTTTTGGTGTGTTCCGACATCATCCGCTCGATGCTTCCCTGCCAATCTTCCGTGGGTTCGACGATGAGTTTTTTGTGCCTCACAGCCGACACATCACCTTACCCAAGGAAGAGATTGAGGCTACAGAAGGCCTTAAGATTATCTCTATGGGGGAGGGCGAAGCAGGCGTGCATATCGTGATGGCACGAAACGGACGTGACTTCTTCATCACAGGACACTCTGAGTATGCACCTTTGACCCTCGATGCGGAGTACCGGCGTGATTTGGCAAAGAATCTGCCCATCAAGATGCCGAAGAACTACTACAAAGACGATAATCCTGATAATAGTCCTTTGGTCACTTGGCGGTCAACAGCAAACCTCTTGTTCACAAATTGGTTGAACTACTACGTATATCAGGAGACACCGTATAATATCGACGAGATTCATGACTAAGCTCGAACTGTTGTCACCAGCAAAGAATGCAGCGATTGGCATCGAGGCTATACGCCACGGTGCTGATGCTGTTTATATCGGTGCCCCTAAATTCGGTGCCCGAGTGGCTGCTGGAAACAGTTTGGAGGATATTCAGCGCCTGGTGGACTATGCCCATCAGTTTGCTGCTAAGGTCTATGTCACTATCAACACAATCCTGACAGATGAGGAACTGATGGAAGCCGAACGGTTGATTTGGCAACTCTACGACATCCATGTAGATGCGCTCATTGTGCAGGATATGGGGCTGTTGAAGTTGAATCTGCCTCCTATTCCCTTGCATGCTAGCACGCAGATGGACAATCGTACGGCGGAGAAGGTGCAAGCCCTTATGCAGTATGGTTTTCGTCAGGTCGTTCTGGCTCGAGAGTTATCGCTGTCTGAGATTCGTCACATTCATGAGGTCTGTCCCGATGTATCACTTGAGGTCTTTGTTCATGGAGCTTTGTGTGTGAGTCTCAGCGGGCAGTGTTATGCGAGCGAATGTTTGTTCGGTCGTAGTGCCAATCGTGGTGCTTGTGCACAGGTGTGCCGTATGGAGTTCGACTTGATTCGTGCCTACCAGAAAGGCAGAACGACGGTGGAGCAGACGCTGATGCAAAAAAAGCATCTGCTTTCGTTGAAAGATATGTGTCAGATCAACTCCCTCCAAGACCTGATTGATGCAGGAGCCACATCGTTCAAGATTGAAGGGCGACTGAAGGATATGTCGTATGTGAAAAATGTGACAGCTGCCTATAGCGAGGCACTCAATCGCATTGTGCAATCCCAGCCCGATAAATACGTGCGTGCTTCGAATGGGGTCGTAGAATTGAAGTTCAAGCCTGATGTGGCAAAGAGTTTCAATCGTGGCTTCACCAGTTACTTCCTTTATGGACGCAACGACCGCATCTTCTCGTTCGACACCCCTAAGGCGATGGGTGAGGAAGTAGGGAAGGTGAAGGAGATACGTCAGAATAGTTTTTCTGTGGCAGGACTGAAACCATTCGCAAATGGGGATGGACTATGTTTCGTTGACCAGAAAGGCAAACTATTCGGTTTCCGTTTGAACAAGGTCGAGAATGGGCAACTCTATCCTTTGGAGATGCCTCGTAACCTCATGCCGAAGATGACACTATATCGTAATTACGACAAACGGTTCGAAGATACGTTGCAGCATGAGAGTGCGGTGCGATATATCCCTGTTGACATCACGATGAATGAGACTGAACAGGGTTTCCGTTTCCTCATGACAGACGATGCGGGTCTGATGCGCACACTTGATGTGGAGTGTGAGAAGGAGTTGGCTCGAACACCTCAGCACGAGAATATCCGTCTTCAACTCTCAAAGATGGGAAGCACCGTTTTCAGACTGCGTTCGCTTCAGATAAAATATACACATAACTGGTTCATCCCCTCTTCGCGATTGAGCGAGTGGAGGAGGAAGCTGACTGAGGAAACCCTCTCTCTTGTCTCCCCTGAGGCAAGAACGAAAACCGACATAACAAGGCTCTCTTCTTTGGAAGAGGGTGGGGGAGATGTTTCTCTTACCTATCTCTCCAACATCATGAACCAACGTGCGAAGGAGTTTTACGAAGAGCAGGGATGTAAAGTTGAGGAATGGGCTTATGAACGTAGCCATCCTGCAGGTGTGCCTGTGATGTTCTGCAAGCATTGCTTGAAGTATTCGTTGGGATTATGCCCAAAGGAAAAGCAGAAGGATGTTAGTTATGATCTGAAAGGTGGAGATACGCTGTATCTTCAGTTGGCGAACGGGACTCGTTTCCGTCTTGAGTTCGATTGTAAGGCATGTATCATGAAAGTGATAAAAGATGAATAGATGGTTGTACATATTATTGCTGCTTTCTCTGACCTCATGTGGATGGACGGAGCAGATGAGCGATGGGCAAGATAACCGTGTGTCTGCCGATGATTTGTCTGCTGATACATTGCTCGAGTTGACTCAGAAGCAGGCCGACAGTCTCGAATTCCGTCTGTTGCATCACTATACCAACAATTACAACTTCGTGGTGAAGGCCGATTCCTTGCTGCTGATTCCGCGTGAAGACGAATTGACTGATACGAGTTGTGTCCGCAGGCACGACCGCATTGCTGTGGCTGATATTCGTGAATCGGATACAATCTGGATTAAAGTGGCTCGCGACCAGTTTACGATGGGATGGATTCCAGAGGACCAATTGCTGCAAGGAGTAGTGCCCGATGACCCTATCTCACAAGTCATCAATGCACTGACCACCAGTCGTTACATCTGGATGACTGTGGTGGTCGTGCTGGGTCTCCTTGGTTTTGTGGTGAAACGTCGAGGACTGCGCAAGTTGCAGATATTCCGTTTCGACGAGATGGATAGTTTCTATCCCACATTGTTTCTCATCTTGGTTTCCTTGGTAGCTTGTCTCTATGTCAGCATTCAGCATTTCACGCCTGAGTTCTGGCAGGAATACTACTTCCACCCGACACTCAATCCGCTCATACTGCCTCCTGTGATGGCCATTCTGCTTACATTGGTGTGGGCAGTCATCATTGTGTTCATCGCGATGCTGGTGGATGTCTATCATCATTTTTACATCCTCCCAGGATTGATGTATATCCTCGAGATGTTGGGTTCAGCCATGATTTCGTATTTAGTCATTAAGTGGACCACCTCTATCTATGTGGGTTATGTCTTGCTCGCTGTCTATATCGTCGTACTGCTATATATCTATTATAAATATATAAGGTGTAAGTATGTATGTGGATCGTGCGGTATGCGCATCAAGACAAAAGGAGTGTGCCCGCATTGCGGAAAGCTGAATATATAGTCTCGGCTTCTATGCACATTCGACATCGTAATTTCAAAAAAACAAAACAACCATATATAATAACCATTTAAACCCCAAAACAATGAAAAAATCAATTCTATTCGTAATGTCCTTGGTGCTGTTGGCATCATGTACTAACAAGTCATTCAAAGTGACAGGTGAAGTTCCTGAAGATGTAAAGTATGTGTACTACACTTACAATTTCTTCGATGAAGACCCCAAATTAGATTCTGTAGCTGTGGCTGATGGTAAATTCGTTATTGAAGGAGCCAACGAAAATGACCCTGTTTTTGTGACAGGAGCCACTGATCAGAATGTACAGTTCTGGTTTGTAAGCGAGCCAGGCGAAATCCAGATTTCTGAAGAAGGTATTCCTTCAGGCACTCCGCTCAACGATGCCATCAAGGGTTTCCTTGAGAAAGCCAACGATGTAAAAACAGAAGCAGATCTTGATGCCCTTATCGACAGCCATATGAAAGAACATCCAAACGACCTCTCAGGTGCATTCTGTCTCTATTTGCTGAGCGATTACATCGGCTTGAACAATCTTTCGACTTATCTCGACAACTGTGGTGAGGTCGTAAAAGATGCCATCCATAAGATTATTCCACAGGAGAAGTTTGATAATGCAGCAAAGAGTGCGCCTGGTAAGATGTTCACCGACTTTGAGGCTGAGTACGAAGGTCAGGTTCAGAAGCTCTCCGACTATGTAGGTAAAGGCAAGTATGTCCTTGTTGACTTCTGGGCAAGCTGGTGTGGACCATGTCGTCAGGAGATTCCTACCATTATCGACCTCTACAGCAAGTACGCAGGCGATAACTTCGAAGTGCTCGGTGTAGCTACTTGGGACGAACCCGAAGACACTAAGAAGGCGATGGAAGAACTCGGTATCGAGTATCCACAGATTATGAATGCTCAGAAAGCCGGTTCCGATGCTTACAACATTGAAGGCATTCCAGAGATTATCCTCTTTGCGCCCGATGGCACAATCGTGAAGCGCGGCCTCCGTGGTGAAGCGATGGTGAAAGCTGTAGAAGAAGCTTTGGGTAAGTAAACCGATTTGGAATTACATATCGCAGAAAAAAACAAGGGCGGAATTCCGTCCTTGTTTTCTTTTTTACATCTTATTCATAAGGGAATCAGCTTCCCTATGCTGTAAGTTGTTGTGATTAGATCTGTGCCAATTTGCCGTCTGAACCGAGTACGTTCACAATCTTGTGGATGTACATCTTCTTCATGTTCTCACGTGCTGGCTTGAGATACTGGCGAGGATCAAAGTCTCCAGGATGCTCAGCGAGGTGCTTGCGGATAGCAGCAGTCATAGCGAGACGAGAGTCAGAGTCGATGTTGATCTTGCATACAGCACTCTTAGAAGCCTCACGGAGCTGCTCCTCTGGGATACCGATAGCAGCCTCGAGGTGACCACCGAACTTGTTGATTGTCTCAACCTCTTCCATTGGAACAGAAGAAGAACCATGAAGAACGATTGGAAATCCAGGCAGCTTCTTCTCAATCTCGTGAAGGATGTCGAATGCCAATGGTGGTGGAACGAGAACACCGTTTACGAGTGTGCACTGCTCTGGAGTGAACTTGTGAGCACCGTGTGAAGTACCGATAGAGATAGCGAGAGAGTCGCAACCTGTACGTGTAGCGAAGTCGATAACCTCCTCTGGCTTTGTATAGTGAGACTCAGCAGAAGCAACCTCATCCTCAACACCAGCGAGAACGCCAAGCTCACACTCTACTGTAACGTCATACTTGTGAGCATACTCTACAACCTGACGGGAAATCTTGATATTCTCCTCGTAAGGCAGTGAAGAACCGTCGAACATAACACTTGAGAAGCCCATGTCGATACAATCCTTACAGAGTTCGAAGCTGTCACCGTGGTCGAGGTGAAGCACGATCTCAGGATGCTTACAACCAAGTTCTTTTGCGTATGCAACAGCACCTTCAGCCATGTAGCGGAGGATTGTAGCGTTTGCATAGTTGCGTGCACCTTTTGATACCTGCATAATCACTGGTGACTTGGTTTCAACAGCAGCCATAACGATGGCCTGCATCTGTTCCATTGTGTTAAAGTTGAATGCAGGGATAGCATAGCCGCCTGCAACGGCTCTCTTAAACATCTCGCGAGTATTCACGAGACCAAGATCTTTGTAATTTACCATAACGTTTATTAATAGAAAAAATGATTTTAAACAATCTATTATTGAGGAAGAATCCTCAATTCGGCTGCAAAATTACAAAAAAAATATGAATTATGCATTATGAATTATGAATTATTTATTACCTTTGCATCATAATAACGCTTAATGCTTAACCAATAAAAGTTTTTTTTCAGTTTTGCAAACTGGAGACGACAAGAGGAAACAGATGAACAGAACGATTAGGTCGATTGTGACGATAGCAATCGTATGGATGACTGTGGTGGCGTGTCAAACTTCCACCTCTGTAGATTTATGCCCCAAGAAGGCCGACGCAAGTATCGTTGTGGTTTACGACAACGATGTCCACTGTGGTGTGGAAGGGTATGCAAGGATGGCTGGTCTGCGCGATATGATAGCCGATACAGCCTACACGCTCACAGTGTCGAACGGCGACTACTATCAAGGCGGTCCTGCAGGTGCGCTTTCCAGGGGACAGTATATCATCGACATCATGAACAGCGTGGGCTATGATGCTGTGACGCTCGGCAATCATGAGTTCGACTATAAGACCCCTCGTCAGTTGGAACTGATGGCGCAATTCAATGCTCCTGTGGTATGTGCCAACTTTGTAGAGCTGCCCTCAGGCAAGCGTGTATATGCAGCGAGTGTTGTGAAACGCCTCGGAAAGAAGAAGGTAGGACTTGTGGGGGTCATCACTCCTACGACACTTTACACCGAGGAATACGCCTTCTTCGATGAGCAGGGCAAGCAGCTCTATGACCTGTGCGAGAAAGAAACCTATCAGCTTGTGCAGCAGGCGGTAAACGATATACGCAAGAAGGTCGATTATGTAATCGTACTGGCACATCTGGGTGAGGACGAGAACGAAACTGGAGTCGATTCCCACGGGCTGGTACGTGCCACTAATGGCATCGATGTGGTGCTCGACGGACACACCCACTCACTCATCCCGCAGGATGTTGTGATGAATAAGGATGGCAAACCCGTGCTTGTGTCGCAGACCGGTACGAAGTTCCAGAGTGTAGGCAAGCTGGTGATTCGTCACGATGGTAGGATGTCAACCGAATTGGTCGATATGAAAGCCATTCCATACATCGACCGCACAGTGCGACTCGTGACCGACAGCATTCAGGCAGTTCTCAACGCACAGACCAGCCGCCCCATTTGCCAGAACGATGTGGTGCTCGAAATCCTCGACGAGAAAGGCAATCAGCTTGTCCGATATGCCGAAACCAACGTAGGCGACCTTGTGGCTGATGCATACCGGAACATTACAGGAGCCGATTTCGCAATGACGAACGGAGGTGGTATCCGAGTGAGCCTGCCGAAAGGCCAGTTGACCTATGGCGACCTTGTCACCCTTATGCCGTTCGACAACTATGTATGTATCGTCGATATCACAGGCGCACAACTCAAGGACCTGCTCGAAGATTGTACGAAGCATACACCTGTTGAGTTTGGCGACTTCCCGCAGGTGTCAGGCATAAAGTTCACCATCGACAAACGCCGTGCAGAAGGCGATCGTATCACCGACCTTGTCATCCTCAACAAGTCGGGTAGCTATGAGCCGGTAGAGATGAACCGAACCTACAATCTCGCCACCATCGACTATTGTGTCACAGGAGGAGGATTCGTCGGAAAGCTGAAGCAAAACCGTATTTCCAAGCCAAGCATCATTCTCTACAACGAGTGTCTCATCCAGTATGTCACAGACAATCTCAAAGGACATATCGGCCAGGAATATGCAGCACCTCAAGGACGAATAAAGATAGTCGAAAAATGAAAATAGTGTAGCAGAAAGGTAGAAAAATAGGCTGTTTTGCAAAAAAATAGTCTATTGTAAATTGTCAAATGGTAAATTATTACTAACTTTGCACCTCGATTGCGGACTATAGCAGTCGAAAGAGATATTTTATTGTTCACCAGAACAAAAATTGAACTGTATAAAAACAATAAAAACGAAACGAAAATGAAAAAAGGTATTCATCCAGAGAATTATCGTCCTGTAGTGTTCAAGGACATGAGCAATGGCGATATGTTCCTCTCACAGTCTTGTGCAAAGTCAAACGAGACTATCGAATTCGAAGGTAAGGAGTATCCACTCATCAAGCTTGAAATCTCCTCTTCTTCACATCCATTCTACACAGGTAAGGCTAAGCTCGTCGACACAGCAGGTCGTGTTGATAAGTTCATGAGCCGCTATAAGGTAATGTCGAAGAAGTAATTCTTTGGAACACACAGATAAAAGCACTCACAACGCAGTTGTGGGTGTTTTTTTGTATTTTATTTGGAAATCCTGTAAAAAATGTGTATCTTTGCACTAGATTTACGCATCCTATTAACAATCCATAAAATACATAGGATTTAATTTTGCAACGTCATTTGGCTAAAGGCAAACGGTCATTCGCCTTTAGGCAAATGATAAAATGCCTTTAGGCAAACGATAGTGCGCCTTTAGGCATTTTCCCTTCTCAACCAGCTCATCTTCCCGATTGAATCGGCTGCTTTTCCCTTTTGAATCGGCTGCCCGTCCCTATGCTATTTAGACCTTAGACTTTAGACCTTAGACTTTAGGCCTTAGACTTTAGGCCTTAGACTTTAGGCCTTAGACTTTAGGCCTTAGACTTTAGGCCTTAGACTTTAGACCTTAGGCCTTAGACCTTAGGCCTTAGACTTTAGACCTTAGACCTTAGACTTTAGGCCTTAGAGTTTAGACTTTAGGCCTTAGAGTTTAGACTTTAGACCTTAGAGTTTAGACTTTAGACCTTAGACTTTAGGCCTTAGACTTTAGACCTTAGACTTTAGACCTTAGACCTCCTAATCTACTAAGCTATTAAGCAATTAACCTATTAACCTAAAAAATCAATAACCTATAACCTATAACCTATAACCAATAACCATTATTTACTAACCTACTAAGCCATCTCAGCAGCATCCACTTAGCAAAGACACAGGTTTCTAGTCTTTGCTGTTGGTTCCCAGTAAGGGACTGTTTGCGTCCCAATAAGGGAACGTTATAGTCCCATAATGGGACCCTCTTCAGCCTCTCGCACCACCCTCTGACGAAGGGAGGAAAGAGTTTTAATGGTATGTTGTTTTCTTTAGATGAGTTGAGGAAAAATACAGAATAATATGAAAATCGCGAAGACGTAACATGATTTGAGCCAAAAATACGGTTGCAGATGCTTGTGATGGTGTTTTTGAGTTCCCAAAGAGGTAACTAAGACCTAACAGAAACCTAATAGAAACCTAACATGAGACCTAACATAGAGATACCATAATTGAGGTCGAAAATTTTCTTCAAAAACACACCAAAATTTAACTCGAAAAATTTGGAATTTGCAATTTTTTTTTGTAACTTTGCAGTCGAATTAAATGATTAACTTTATATCATCTTTTTGCACTATGGAAAATAAAGCTTTTACCAAGGGGGAAGCTATGAATGCGACCCTCGAGACAACGCTCGCAGTCGAGCTGTTTCTCAACGAAAATTACCTTTTCCGTCGCAATATGTTGAATGGAAAGGTAGAGTTTACAACCAAACCAGATGAAGATTGGCGTCCTCTGACTCAGGAGGCGCTCAACAGCATCATCCGCCGAGCTAAGAAAGATCAGGTATGCGAAAAAGGCAGTCCTAAGACAGAGATTATGGAGTTCGTACATTCAGACGATGTACCTGTGCATAATCCGATAGGCGACTACCTGAAACTGTTGCCTGAGTGGGACGGAAAGAACCACATCGGCCAACTTTTCAGCCGTCTGCCAGGCATCACCTCAGAGCAGCAGGGCTATCTCGCCATATGGCTCCGCTCTGCAGTAGCTCATTGGCTCCAGATGGACACCCTTCATGGCAACGAATGCGTACCAACGCTGATTGGTGCCCAAGGATGTGGCAAGACCACCTTCTTCCATCGTCTTTTACCACCACCTTTGCGCCAGTATTATCTCGACCACTTGAACCTGTCGAACAAATTCGACAAGGAGATGGCGCTGACGAACAATCTGTTGGTGAACCTCGACGAGCTGGATGCCATCCGTCCCAGTCAGCATGCAGCGCTGAAGCAGACACTCTCGAAGAATAAGGTGAATGGACGCCCCATCTATGGCTGTGTACAGGAAGACCGTCCCCGTTTCGCCTCATTTGTGGCTACGACCAACAATCCACATCCGCTGACTGACCCTACAGGCAGCCGTCGCTACATCTGCCTGCAGATTCCTGATGGACAGTATATCGACAATGCAGGCGAGATTGACTATGCGCAACTCTATGCGCAAGTGGTTTACGAACTGACGGTAGCAAAGACCCCTTACTGGTTCTCGAACGACGAAGTGAATCGCATACAGGCACTCAATCGGAACTATCTCATGCAGAAAGATATCGGAGAGATGGTAGAGGTGTGCTTCCGTAAGCCCAAGAAGGGTGAAACAGCAAAGCTGATGAATTCGAAGATGCTGCTGAGCCACATCAGGAAAGCCTATCCGTCTGTTGACATCAATCATGGCAATAAGGTTCGTGTAGGTCATGTGATGACGATTCTCGGCTATGAATCCATAGATCGCAGCAATGTACCTTTCTATATGGTAATTCCACTCGCTGCGTAATGGTGACAAGTTCTAATGATTTAATTTTTAAATATTATAATTTTTACATTTTACATTCCCTTTGGAAATGAATGTTAGGTCTTAGTTAGGTTTCTGTTAGGTCTTAGTTAGGTCTTTTAGCGCCAAAATCACATCTAAGTCATTAATAATCAATAAGTTACGAATAAATCATGTTAGGTCTTATGAAAAAAGAGTTAGAATATAAAAATATCCCTTATGGATATGAACATTGTTTCAATGAAAACTGCCAGTTGCGCGACAAGTGCATGCACTATCAAGCCTATCTGTTGAAGCCCGATGAGCGATTGGTTGGTCCTACGGTCTATCCTTCAGCGTGGAAGAGCGGCAAATGCCTGCGTTTTTCCGAAGTGAAGCAGGTACAGATGGCATGGGGTTTCAGTCAGATATACAAGAATGTCCCCAACTATCTGCAGACAGAGGCACGTCGCAGTGTGATACATTATTTCAGCCGCGGTAAAGGCCCTTACTACCGCTATCATCACGGTGAGAACAAACTCACGCCTGGTCAGCAGAAAGCCATCATGGCAATCCTTGCCAATTACGGCAGTACAGACGGACTCACGTTCGATCACTACGAAACAGATTTCGACTTCAGTTGATGGTCATTGACCTATAAACTCTCTATGATACGGGCGGAAATATCATTCTGCTCGTTTTTTATATACTTTTATTTCCGCAAGGCTTGTAAAATAGAGTTTTTTTCTTTTTTCTAATAAAAAGTTTTGTAGAATCAAAGAAATGTAGTAAATTTGCAAACATGATATTAGTTTATGGGCGTAACATTCGACGAAACAGAGAAGAAGTTTGTGTTCGATTTCGAACACGATGGTGCTGAGGACATTGTTAGTCTTACTGGCGATGGCTATCAGGTAGAGGCATTCGGAAAATGCTTCTATTATGGCTATGAATTCTCTGAGCAAGTAGAAAGTCATGTACGTACTGAATTTATTAAATATGTTAAGTTCACCGATGATCTCCAGAACAATGTAGAACTGACGAACTTCATCAAGAAAGCGATTGATAATCTCAGCCATCAGATAAACCTTTATGATTATAATCTTGTAGTGATGCCTGAGTCCTCCAGTAAGGTAAATCAGTACATGTTGCGTTATATATACCGTTTTGCCCAGCCCACACTGAGAAAAATGGAGCTAGTCAAGGCTCTGCCGTCAAATATATCATTCGATATGGATGCCTTCGAACAATCCTATTTAAATGTTGTTCTGGAAAATGGTCGCCCTCGATATACAGAACAGCAGAAAGAAGAAGTTAGACAGTCTATATCGAAGATGCTCGATCTAATCCATCAGAAAGACTACTTTACGATAGCCAAAGATGTAAAAAAGAGTCGTTTCCGTCCATACATGATGCAGTTCTTAAAGTATGCCTCAACTGCCGACAAAGAACTTTGTGCAACGATTCGTCAACAGAATGTTTTAGTAATTGATGATGTGACTACTAGCGGTTCCACTCTCAATGAGGTTCTTCGTACGCTCCGCATTCTTAACGAAGACAATAACATCACCATCTTCAGCCTTATAGGAAGGAAAGACCTGATGGCAGACTCGATGTAATGCCATTTTACTTGCTATTTTGATAAGAAAAAGCAAGCAACCTCCCACTCATACTTTTCCAAAGATATAGCAAGTTCTACACATACTCGACCCTTCGACAAACTCATAAGCAAGGAGGTCTGATAGCACAAAGATGAGATGATGATGTGGGCTTTCATACAATTTAAGAATCGTAAGGCTTGTGAAATGCTGTTTTTTAGCATTTTTCTTGATAATAGCACTAGGTTTAAGATTCTCTTTAGTCCTTGGATAGAGACTGTCACCTCTTCCTTATTCACAAGGTGTAGCCCTAATAAGCGCTACACCTTGTTTTATAAACCTTCTAACCCAATTATCAATTGTCAACTAATAATCGACTATATCTTTAGAGCATTTACAATTTCACAAGCCTTGTGAAATGTTGTTTTTTGCATTTTTTTTTGATACAAACATTCATGTTTTAATTCTTTTTACTATATTTGCAGAGTGAATAAAAGTGATATGGCAAAAAGACGAGAAATAAGGAATAGCACAGCGGAATTCCTGATCTTTCAGATTGAGGGAAAAGAACAAGGTGTAGAGGTTTATTACAAGGACAAGACCGTATGGTGCACCCAGAAGGCAATGGGTATGCTGTTCGATTGTGATAGAAGTGTAGTAACCAAGCATTTAAGGAATATCTTTGATTCCTGTGAGTTGAAGGAGAGTGCAGTTTGTGCAAAAATTGCACATACTGCTTCTGATGGGAAAACATATCAGACTCTATTCTATAGCCTTGATGCCGTTATCAGTGTAGGTTATCGAGTAAATTCGATACGTGCTACTCAATTCCGTCAGTGGGCAACCAGCATTCTGCGAGAATATGCCATCCGAGGCTATGTACTCGATAGGAAACGTATGGAGAATGGCACATTTCTTGACGAGGACTACTTCGAGCACCTATTAGCTGAAATCAGGGAGATACGACTCTCAGAGCGTCGTTTTT
>JAEEGK010002284.1_pt1 | contig 48077 bp, 41 predicted proteins | sample 8958771 | NCBI WGS metagenome assembly JAEEGK01 (sample SAMN16246547, study PRJNA631951) | gut metagenome | biome: gut microbiome; feature: rumen; material: SC-attached | host: Bos | place: Iran: Karaj | collected 2018-10 | reverse complement strand
CAGTCGAGAGTGTTGCGACTTACAGTAAAGCTTTTCGAGGTTGCCTTCTCGAACACAACGCCCTTGTCGTCAGTAACCGTAATCGTGAAGCCCTGCTCAAAAGTCACCGGCGGTATTACAAACCAGAAATCGGTGTAATTATTCGCATCCTCGCCAAGCTTTACTGCCGGATCACATACGATTGAAATCTCATCAGTTGCCGTCTCATCAATCATCACTGTCGGTAAACCTCCCAATGGTATCGAAACCGAAGCCTTTCCAGCAATCTTCTCCCCATTGTTGCCCTTAATGGTAACTTTACTGACAGAAACATTATCTCCAAATAATCGTAAAGAAAGGAATCCACCGACATTCTTAAATGCTAGAAAATTGCCATCGGTCACAGCAACCATGGTATTGGCACCGATACCGAATGAATCCTCCTTGTATTGCTGTTCAGCGGGAAGCATCATCGTCAGGATACCACTCTCATCTATCTGGGTAGCGGCATTATAGGGATATGCCGCATACACATAGTCGATATCAGAACCTTCTCCATCTTCTCCTACCTGTTCAAAGCCTCCAGCAGTGTCCCCATCATCTCCCGTAAATGCAAACTGGGAGTTGTAAGTGGTAAAGTCGAAGATTGAAATCCAATCATCAGCATTCCACAGGACTTTTAGATTCTCATCCGCGTAAACCTTTGTCTCAGGAAAAGATGTGCTTTCCGCCGAAGCAAAGAATACTGTCTTTTTGTCGGACAGCTTTCTTCGTGAATGGCTGTTAATCTGATCAATCTCCGATGTGCACGACGTTATAAGAAAAAGCATCGCCACAAAAGAAATGAGTCTGTTCATATCGAAATAAACGAGTTTTCGTATTTACCAGTCGTGTCCGCCACCTTCCTCAATGGGTTCAAGGACGGATTCGCATAAGATTCCTTGAAGTCGGGAATCAATCATTCTTGTGCGAGGGGATTCATACTCTCGCTTGTTGATATTGAAAGAAGTCATAAAAAAAGAAAAAATTAATCCTTATACTTGATTGTCACCCACTCAGTATCATAATAGAAGTAATCAAAAGACTGATTTGGTCTTAACCATATTTCAGTTAGCAATAGATTTGAGTCACAGTAAAAATACTTCAGGACTGAGTTATTGCTCACATCCAACGTGGTTAACAGATTTGATATACAATTAAGATATGAAAGAGATATATTGTTGCTCACATCCAGGCTTGTTATTTTATTGATAGAGCAATCCAGACCGACCAGCAAATTATTGTGACTGACGTCCAAGTTTGTCAATTGATTGCCATAACAGTCCAAAGATGTCAATGATGCATTTTGACTCACATCCAAACTCGTCAGTTGATTAGAATAGCACCACAATGTAGTCAATGATGCATTTCGACTGACATCTAAACTTGATAGATAATTCTTATAGCAATAAAGCTCTGTCAGCGCCGAATTATGGCTAACATTTATGCTGGTCAACAGATTGGTATCGCAACCAATAAATAGCAGCTTCTTGTTGTGACTGACATCAAGATTCGTTAATTGATTGCAATGGCTATATAAACGAATTAGCTCCAAATTATTGCTAATATCTAGATTAGTCAGTTGATTAGATCCACAGTTTAGAATTGTCAAAGACAGATTATGACCAACATCCATAGAGGTAATTTGGTTGTCTCTACAAGAGAGATATGTCAAGGACAAATTGTTGCTGACATCCAGACTCGTCAGTTGATTGTCATTGCAGTCCAACCACGTCAACGCCGTGTTCTTGCTCACATCTAGACTCGTCAACTGATTGGAATCGCAACGCAATCTAGTCAATGCCATGTTGTTGCTCACATTTAGGCTCGTCAGTTGGTTTTCAGTACAGCCTAGTTCTGATAATGCTGTACATCCGCTAACATCGAGACTAGTGAGCTGATTATCATCACAGCTCAGCGCTATTAATTCTGTACAGCCACTGACGTTGAGGTTGGTCAGTTGATTATTTGCACAGTTTAGTACAGTTAAATTCGTACATCTACTGACATCAAGTATGCTCAATTGATTGTAACTGCAAGACAATTCCACAAGATTTTGAAAATACTCTATCCCCTCGAGAGAATAGTAATTGTTATAATCGCAATGGATGTCGGTGATATCCATTGCTTCGATGAAAGATATTTCTCCGTCACCATCATTATCGAAATTCTCTACACAATAGGCCTTGAAATTGGCATCCTCGAAAGGAACAATGGCATTGTCATAATTAGGTACCACTTTCAGCGCACTCATCCAGTCGAGAGTGTTGCGACTTACAGTAAAGCTTTTCGAGGTTGCCTTCTCGAACACAACGCCCTTGTCGTCAGTAACCGTAATCGTGAAGCCCTGCTCAAAAGTCACCGGCGGAATCACAAACCAGAAGTCCGTGTAGTTACTCGCATCCTCGCCAATCTTTACTGCCGGATCACAAACGATGGATACCTCATCCGTGGCAGACTCATCCATCGTCACAGTAGGCGTGCCGCCAAACGGAATGTCTATGCTTGCTTTTCCCGCTATCTTCTCTCCGTTGTTGCCTTTAATCGTTATTCTGCTCACAGAGATGTTGTCACCATACAATCGCAGGCTCAAATAGCCTCCCACATTCTTGAATGCCAAGAAGGATCCGTCCGTAATGGCCACCATCGTGTTCGCTCCGATGCCGAATGATTTTTCTTTATATGTCTGCTCTGACGGAAGCGTCACAGTCATCACGCCGCTATTGTTAATCTTCGTCTTTGCATTGTAAGGATACACCGCATACACGTATGGCAAGTCCGCCCAGGTTGAAAACGAAGAAACCTCCGTGAACTGAATGAAGCCACCAGCCGTATCCCCATCTTCCCCGTCAAATTCAAATCCGTGGTTATACGTGATCTTGTTGAAAATCGTGATCTGGTCTCCTTCGTTCCACAACACCTTCATGTTTTCGTCCGCATAGACCTTTGTCTCGGGCAAGCTACAACCCTCTACGGAAGCTTGGAAAACGGTTGTTTGTCTTGCTTTATCAGATCTTGATCCATTGATCATCTGATCGAGTTCGGAAGTACAGGATGCCAGGAAGAACAAAGCCCCCACCAGTAGGAGGATTCTTTTCATGAGTTATGGACTGTTAAGTTGCTAATCATTATGAATTTCACAAAGTTAGTAAAAGAATCCATTCATAAGTGCAGGTGGGGTATTGTTTTTCGATAGTTACTTCCTAACTGGAAATGCTCCATCCTCAGCAAAACTGTAGTACCGATTCTGACCAACAATGATGTGGTCTATCAGCAGGATGTCAATTAGTTTACAAGCCTTCCTTAGATTGTCTGTAAGGCCTATATCAGCCCTGCTGGGCTGTTCATTGCCGGAAGGATGGTTGTGGCACAGGATGATTGAGGAGGCATTGTGGAGTAATGCCAGCCTCAATATCGTCCTGCTGTCAATGGATGTCTGGGTGAGTGTGCCTTTCGAAAGCATTTCCATCGAAATCACTTTATTACAGGCAGTGAGAAAGATTACCCATGCTTCTTCATGGTCCAGATCGTAGATGACGGGATAAAACAACCGAATTGCGTCCAGACTGTTCCTGACAGTTTCCATAAGGCTTCAGATATTGGATATGAAACGTGATTCCTGCTTCTTGAAGGAGTATCCCTTCCGCTTGATAGTCGACGAGTATGTCAGTATCAACGACCGTTTGGCCCTTGTCGCTGCAACATACATCTTCTTCCATTCGTTGTTGAAGAACTCTTCCTTCCCTGAGTCTGGCATATCCTTGCAGAAATAGGGATTGGGAAAGTTTCCTTCGCAGAGTCCCATCACATAGACGGTATCCCATTCAAGCCCCTTTGCAGAGTGGATGGTAGACAGCGTGAGATATTCTCCATCCGAAGGTATCTCGCAATCCTCGTAGTCCTTACGGTAGAAGGCAGCGAAAGTCTCTTTGTCCGATGCAAAGGCCATCAGATAGTCTGAGATGGTCTGATACTGCATGGAAAGTAACAGTAATGCATCATAGTCCTGCGAAATGGCTTCATCATCCTCAGGATCCCTCAAGATCCGTTCAAGGACACAGTTCATCAGGTCAGTAAACCCCAATGTTGCACAATCATCCCTGACTGATAGGATCAACTGTCCAAGTTCCGTAGTAAAGAACAGACTCTTTCGTTTCTTGCCATCCTGCATGATATCCAGCCCTGCATACTGTGCAATCTTGCTGATGCTGTATGGATTCTCATTGTCAAGGATACGGAGGATATGGTTCAGGAATCGGATATGCCGCTTGACAAGTTTCCTCTCTCCAAAAACCTTATAGGGGATCTGTTCATGTTTCAACTCCCGAATCAGGGTTTCCAAATACTTGAGATTGTTGCTCAGTACGGCACAGTCCTCTAGACGTCCCATTTGCTTGATACTGTCTATTACTTCCCTTGCTTCGGATTGTTCATCACTGGCTTGTCTTACTGTCAGGATCCCTTCTTCTTTACTTTGGGATTGGAGCGGATGGTTCTCACAGTCCGTGAACTGGAAGGTGTTCACATAGTCAGCTATCTTCTGCCCACACCTGTAAGTAATAGTAAGGTTCCGTACCTGATGGCGGTGTTTGGATAGGAAAGAATCCAGATTCCTGTAGGATCCTCCATTGAATTCAAAGATGTTCTGACGGGGATCACCAACCAGAAACAGTTTCAAGTCCGGGATTAAGTCGAGCATCCGATCCAGAATCTCATAGTTGGCAGCAGAAAGATCCTGTGCCTCGTCTATGGCCATGAAGGTTGCCTGCTCTTTCATATAATCCCGATATAACATGTCCTTCTCCAGCATCTCCAGATAAAGATTCAGGATGTCCTCCACGGATATGAGTTTGAGCTGCCGCTTATACTGGGAGAGGTCTCCTGACTGTTCCTGTACTTCTCTGGACAGTTCAGCCAGCTCTTCATCATCCAGTATGGTATAGTCAAACGGTTTGCCTATACTCTCATAGTAAGACTTCATCATACGAAAACAGAAGGAATGGATCGTACCGTTGAAGAAATCAAAAGGAATGAAGGACTGTCCCAATTGACGATAGAAGCGTTCTCCAATCTGACGGGCAGCGGTATTGGTGTAGGATAGTGCCACGATTATCTGTGGAGTATGGGAAGTAATGAGATGGTCAATCAGTTTTGAGACCAGCAGGGTTGTCTTGCCAGTTCCCGGTCCTGCATTGACAAAGACGATCTTCTCATGGCATCTGATCGCATCCAGCTGTTGTGGATTCAGGCCTGTGAGATGGGCAGGAATTTCATCACAATTGTTCATGATTATACGATGGTTATATATGCAATATGCCCCCAACCTCATAGTAACAGAAGCCGAGGGCATATTGCGGGAAGGTTATGGAGAGAACCTGAGTTCTATTGGATGAACCAGGAATAGGAAGAATCTCCCCTGAGGGCTCTTGCCAGACCGGTTGTGATGTCTGTGGCATTGCTGGCCCTGTCAAGGAAGTTGTCAATGTAGGAGGACTTGTTGGCTCCAGTAAGAAGATTGAATACCTTCCAGAGGGAAATGGCATCACCATCCTTGCCAAAATGTTCGTCCTCATAGTAGGAACGTGTGACCAATCCGATCTGGGTATCCGTCATGAGCATTTCAGGAAGCTGTTTCTTCTCCCTATTGGAGAGATACTGGTACATCCTGCAACGACCCAGGAACTGTGCAAACTGCTTTTCTGAGAGCATACAGCCCTGATAGGCATTCATGAGTGCAAGATGCTGCTCCATTGCATAACTGCGGAACAGTCCCTCTGCAGCATTGACAAGGGCAGTAGTGTCCATCACACGGAGAGCAGACATATATCCGTCCGTGGATACACAGAGGTTGCAGCATACCAGATTCTTGAATCCGATGAAGATCTTGAACTTCTCAGGAGACTTCTTGGCATAGAGATTCTGCTCATTGTAAGCACGGACTCCTCCGATGGTGAGATTGAGCCTGCATCCTGCAATATCCTGATGGATGGTGGGAATGTCGAAGCAGAACATCATGCGTTCATAGTAGATGGTCTTGTCACTCTCCAGCAGTTGAGAGACTGGTTTGTGGATGGCTTCGGGGATACGCCCCTTGACGATGTGGCTGACACGGATGGAAGGTGTGCTGATCGTGTCGAAAGGAAATACACGATAAGCTGCTTCCTGAATTGCAGCGATGAAACTCTGGTGGGAGATGGTCACTTCGTTGTCCTTGCTGAAAACAGGGATGATGCAGTCTTTCTGTAGGTGTTCACAGGATACAGGCTTGGTATTGGCCTCAATGAAAGGAAGTGTGGCAGGTTCCAGATCCGAGGAGGAATGCTGGACAGGTACAGGGAGATTGTCTGTTTGCTCCCCGACAGGTTGGACATACAGCGGCAACAATGCGGTTGCAGGCTGTGACATTGGGGTTCTTTCCATAAAGAATTGTGTAAAAGGGTTAAAAATGGGTAGTAAAGAGTAGTTGGCCTACTTTCCAGCGAAATACTGGTTGCGGTTCTGTCTCCATGAGGGCTGTGCAGCTACTGGAGAGGGTTGTTGTTCTCTTGGTGCAGGAAGCTGCCGGACAGGACTGATCTGTCTTGGTTCAGCATCCGGAAAATCTTCACCGGCATAGATGTAGAGTCCAAGACCATGTCGTGCACAAGCTTTGGTAAGTGCTCGTTGGATAGCCTTGTTGATGTCGGTACTCTTGACATTACTGAGGAGGATGGATTGGTTTCGTGCATCCATGACAGGGAGATACTCGATGTGTTCCAAATTCTGGATGGTGACACCGACTTTCACCCAGCAGGTTTTTCCATCAGTAAAGTAGTTCCAGCCATCAGTACTTTCGTAGATGGTGTAGAAGGCTTCAGGGAAGTGGGACTTGACAATCTGCCAAGCCCATGCCCAGGAGAGGTAGGTAAGGTTGCCCTTCTTCTCGGTGTGCTCGTTGCAGTTGACGGCATTGAGCGTTGCAAAAGTGGATTGTTGCATAAGCAGTTAGGGTATAAAGGGTTGAACATATACAGCAAGAGCCGCCCTCCGAAAATGGAGAACGGCTCTGAAACTGATTTTCTCGGATTTTGGAAATGGGTTTTGTGTACTGGGACTCCGCTCTTAGTAATTGAAAAAGAATGCTTTACTGCGAAATCTCATTAGTAGGTAAGAGCCAAAGCATGCTTTTCCCACAGAAAGTTGGAGGGGGTTGATTCGGGTGTGTGTCTGTGCGCTTGTGACACATTCGGTTGGATTTCATGGAATTGGGTATATCATCGAAAAAGCGTATATTTGGTTGATTAAAACCAGAACTCCCTATGGCATCCCAAAAGAAATCCCCGACCTGGCTGAAGGACCTGCTGGTCGCCTTCGCCGCAACAACACTTTCCATCATTCTGACCTTCGGCACGACCGGGGTCATCAACCGCATCAAGCAGAAGCAAGAACGCAGGCTTACGGCGCTCATGGTGATGAGCAGCATCGAGCAGTTTGCGCGCGACCTGGAATTAATCGAGAAACAATATGCGTACAAAGACAGTATCGCCACCTGGCTCTTGAGTCTCCCTATCGAAACGGTTGCCCAAATGGACGATGGCCCCATTGACGATGCGTTGGTGGAAGTCTATTCTCTTCCCATTATTACCCACGACAAAACCGCAGAATCGATTTTCAGCAGCCATATCGATACCTGGAAAAACATGGGGAATTTTCAATTCATTGACCATGTGGGATGGTGTTTCTCTGCCATGAACACGCTTGAGGAAACTTTCTTCACGGCAATCAGTGAAATCAGTGAGGCAAAGAACAATATAATGGCCCATCCGAGTGATTATCCGGGAAACACGTATGTTGAGCGGCTTCTGCGGAATGAAACGGCGAGAGCGGACTTGAAGAGCTTCCATAATATAAGGAGAGAGCTCAGTCTCTATATAGCCAACATCCGCATGGAAAACCGGAACAACATGCGCCTCATCGGTATTCCGGAAAAGGAAGTGATGGCATTTACGGATGACATGGGAGCTGCCGATGAAATAGAAGAGGAGGTATTGAATCCCTTGGATTTTGTAAAGCCGGATATTGAGATTGATTCCGTAGCCGTGCACCTCTCCTTCGCCCGGCAGCTGGACAGCCTGCTGCACGCGAAATAGAAATAGGATATTGCGAAGTGTCATACTATACTAAGAGCGAAAGCATGCTTTTCCCGAGGAAAGGCTAAGGGGGTTGATTTAAGGGATGTGCATAGACGAAAGTATGATATATTCCAGTATAATAGCCAATACCGAAGTTTTCTTTGTTTGATTGCCTGTAAATGAGTATCTTTAAAAGTCGATTAAAATCACCACCTTATGGAAAGAAACAAGTTGCATTACGAATCACCCTGGACGGAAGCAATATCGTTGCGATTCGAGGGGATTATTTGCCAGAGCGACCCTATTGATACATACGGCAATCCATCTTACAACGGGTTCAGCAGGAATGAAGAAGAATGGTAGAAGGAGGACACGAGTATGAAAAAGTATCTGATTATGCTGATGACAGCCGTAGCCGTTCTTGCATCCTGTGGTGAAGAGAACCTGCTTCCGGAGAATGAAATCGTACAACAGCCCCCCGTCACGTTCAATCTTACTGCCAATCATCCGGATGCCACAAAAGCGGTGAAGACAGGTTGGGAAGAAGGGGATACTATCTTCGTTTTCTTCAATAATGTCGCTGCGCCCAAATACCTGAAGATGACCTACAATGGTGCTTCATGGGCAAGCGCAGAATACAATGGCGCGACACAAACCGATGGCGCCCTTGGTCTGAAGGATGGAGATACCGGTACGATGCGTGCGGTTTTCTTGCCCTTCGGCAGCAACGCGACGGTATCTGCCGACGGAACCAGTTTCGTGTTCAGCACAACCTACTATGCCTACTATCTGACAGCGACACTGGATTACACCGTCATAAATGGCATGGTTAGCGGGGCATTTAACATGTCGATTCCCGATGGCTATGTGCAGTTCTTTATTGAGGACGAATCCGCCACCGACGGCGACTATGCGCTGGGCACAGATGCAGTGATTCCTGTAGGCGTAGCATCCATCGATAAAGACGGGAACGTGGTAGAAACTTCCGATAAAGTTGCCGGGAATGATATGCTGGGTTATGCCTATGACAACGGAACCGACCTGAAGGGTTATTTGTTTACTGGAAAGCTGAATGGGGATTACCATTCCTATGTCGGGGACGGCAGCTCAACAGTAGAAGCCAATGCCTACTATTTCGCCAAGACAAAGACCTCCGACAATACCCGCTTCGACTACTTTGTCAGCGGCAAGACTATCGCCAGCCACAGTGCCGTGAAACTACCGGCCAATGGAAACACCAAATGGCAGTCGGTGGGTAGCGGAATCTACTATGAATTAAAACACATTCTTGATGCGGGTACACCTTGGGAGTCCGAAACAACCATGGGCAAATGGTACACCTGCAACTATGGGTGCACGGTGCCGGAGCAACTCGGTACGCTCTATACCTTTGATGATGCCAATGCTTTGGGCGTATCGCTGCCGACAAAAGATCAGTTTGAGTTGATCAACAATTCCAGTTATTGTTCCTATACCTGGCTGACGGTTCACGGCCAGCAGGGCGTCGTAATCAAGGCGGACCGAGGTTTCCTGTTCCTGCCTGCGCAGGACAGTTCTCTCGGCGACTACTGGTCCTCCACGGAGCACGACAGTGACTACGCATGGTACTTCTACTTCTACTTCGCTAGCAGCGGAGTACACGACATAGACGGCAACATCCGTAACAACGAGTTCGCCGTGCGTCCCTTCCAGAATTAACCTGCCTACCGCTTGTCTGAGAAAGACTATTCATCGCATTATTTATACCCTGAAAGCAGATTTCAGGGTATCTTTTTGTCCTGGTAGACACATTTCGACATGCAAAAATGTCCTGATAGATGTTTTCTGCACGATGTTTTTGTCTGTTTGATGCTTTTTACACGATTTCTTGTCCTGTTAGCGGCTATATGCCGATGTTTATCAACGGGCGGATTATCGTGACACAAGACGTAGTTATTCCATCGATTCGAACAGAGGACCTCTTGATGTCATACCAGTTTTTCAAATCTGTTGCCTTCGCTGTACTGCAGATGCCCAGTTCATCATAAATTCCTTGCAGCAGTTCTTTTACTTTCTTGGCTGGGACAGCTGTCTGCTTGGCAAGAGAGGCATTGACCATCTTTACAATTTTGACATCATCTGCCATCTTGCTTTTTACTATGATTGCCCGCTTGATATTGGAGACACGGTAATTCATTGCTCTTACTTCCTCGACACCCAGTTTGTCATAGGCATCCTTGACAAGAGGTTTGTCAAAAGATATCCTCTCCAACCTTTGAGCTGCAGACATATCGAACATCGATCGGTTCTCCATGAGTGAGACATACTCCTCAAAGACATCCTTGAACTTCTCCCTGGCTGCATTTGGGGCAGGAGTTCCCATTGCCTCCGCATCAGTCTCGTATGCTTTATCGACGACTATTCGGTTCTTCTTGAGTTCATGTACCATATTGCACATTGACCCGTAGATATGGTTGACGATCTTATAGTTTACTATTTCCAGATTTGCCATATTACGATCTACCTTGACTTCATCATCCATGACGATCAGGAACGGGTCTCCTCTCTTGGCAGCGTTCAGGAGCCATGTCTTTTTTGCTCTTTCGGAAGTTTGAGACAACAACGCCACATCATGTTCAGCAGTTTCGATATCTTTCTCAATACTTGCCTTGAACTCGTCCAGCGATATGTCCTTGTATCTGGATGTGGCAAATATGTGCGCGATATGGTTCTTGTATCGGGTATCACGAATTCTTCCGCAAATCTGGATCAACGAGGTGGAGATGTCTATCTTGGTATGGTTAGTAAAGCCATCACTGACAATGAAGGTACGACCGTCCTCGTCATAGATGTCCTGACCTTCAAAACAGGTACTCAGACAGACAAGCACTCACGGAAATGTGGGTGCTTTTCATATCTTCTGGGATAGGCCCAACGATTATGAGGGGGCCTACCCCAAGAATCTGCCTCTCAGCGCGTCTGCCGGTGTAGGTCCGACACTATTAGATGTTGGGGCTTTGCGCTTTCTTACTGCTAGCGACGCAGATGAGGGCGCCGTCTGGTTTGCGTCGGCCGCAGGTTTAGCGCGAAAGGGGCCGTTCTGCATCGGCGACGAGGACGAGATAGATGAATCGTCGGCGTCGATGGCAATAAATCGGATAAAGGCGCCGGGACAGGTCCAACGATTATGATTGAACCCCTTTCCGCCAAAGTGTATTCACGGAAAACGTTGATGACGATTGTTTCTCGAATATTGCCTGGATACACTGGCCTCGAGCAGGTGGGTGTACCCAACTGTCTTCGGCAAGAGGGGGCTATGGCGCAGCATCAGCGAATACACTCTGGCAAAATAACGATCAATTGATTAACTTTATGGCGTCAATTTCACTATGAACTATGAAACCTTCTATTCTTATTACCCTATTCGTTATGGCGATGATGGCCATAGGTTGTAAAATTGCGGACAATTGGACGGCGGAAGAGCGAGCCTTGATCAATGGTCAGGGCGAGGTGATGCACGTGACAAAGATTGATAATGAGGCCGATCTGGCGATCTTGCGGAGCGTTTCACGGGAACTGCCGGTGGAGGCAGTGATGGATCCGCTTTTCGCCGTGCTGGCTGACAAGATGGCCAAGACGATGGTTGCGCCCGAAAACGATGGCGTGGGCATCGCCGGCCCGCAGGTCGGGCTGCTGCGGCGCGTGGTTGTCGTACAGCGTCTCGACAAGGAAGGTGAGCCTTGCGAAGTTTATCCGAATGTCCGGATCACGCGGTTCGGCGGGAAGATGGAGGCCGGCCGTGAAGGTTGCCTCTCCGTGCCGGCGCGCCGCGGGCGAGTGCTCCGCGACCGCGACATCGACATTACTTACACGAATCCGAGAACAGGAAAAGATACGACCGAGCACGTCGAAAGGTTCACTGCCGTCATCTTCCAGCACGAGATCGACCACCTCGACGGCGTTCTCTACATCGACAAGACCTACAACGACGACCCGGCCCTGTTCGACGCCGAAGCTGTGAAGGGGCAGATCGAGAGCCTCTGCCAGTTCATTCCCGACCACGGCCTCAGCGACAATGCGGCCTATTATCTGACTCCCTCCTACTACGATCTGTATAACCGCTGCTTCGAATTGCCGAAAGATCCCGACGACATCGGCGACGGCGAATTCCTGTACTACTTCGTGTCGGGCAATGGCGGCGCAAAACCCATCTTCCAAATGGAAGAGATCTCTTTCCCCGATAAGGAAAACGCGATCGCCAAAATCCGCGTCACCGAAGACTGGAGCGAATTCGGCGGCGGCCTCGGCGACAGCCGCACCGGCACCCTGAAGCTGGTGCTCCAGGACGGCTTCTGGAAAATCTACGACTGGGATGGCACCCGTGCGCTCTGCGAGGAGTATCTCAAGGAAAAAGGACAGACTCTGTAAGCGACGATGTGTTCCAATAAGCCGAATCCGTTTTCCCTGGACGTAGTCGGGCTGATGTCAGGCACTTCGCTCGACGGGCTGGACCTTTGCTGCGTATCCTTCCAATTTGACGGAACCTGGCACTACCGGATCCTGAAGGCGGAGAGCGTGGATTATCCGCCGGAGCTTCGTGAGAAACTGGCTTCGGCCCAAACCCTGTCGGCACAAGAGTATGCCCGGCTTCATTCCGATTATGGCCTGTACCTGGGAGAACAGGTGCGCGATTTCCTGCAGCGGAATCAGTTGCACGCTGACCTCGTGGCCTCCCACGGCCAGACCATTTTCCATCAGCCTTCGGTCCGTTTTACGGCCCAGATCGGATCGGGCGCGGGCATCGCCGCAATGACCGGCATCGATACAGTCTGCGACTTCCGCACGTCAGACGTCGCCCTGGGCGGCCAGGGCGCGCCGCTGGTTCCGATTGGCGATGCCTTTCTTTTCGCGGAATACGACGCCTGCCTGAATCTCGGCGGGTTCTCCAATATTTCCTATGCAGCTGGCAACAAGCGGCTTGCCTACGACATCTCGCCGGTCAACTTCGTACTGAATCACTACGCGGCGCAACGGGGCATGGACTTCGACCGGGACGGCGACCTGGCCCGGAGCGGCGCGATCGACGATACGCTGCTGGTCCGGCTGAACGCGTTGCCGTTCTATACCCAATCCGGCCCGAAATCCCTGGGCCGCGAGTGGGTCGAAGCGGAGGTCTATCCGCTGATTGATTCTTTCAACCTGCCGGTGGAGACGGTCCTGGCCACTTTTGTGGAGCACGTGGCGATGCAGATTGCCCGCCACGTCCGCGGCGGACAAGTGCTGGTGACTGGGGGCGGCGCCCGCAATGTTTTCCTGCTGGAGCGGATGCAGGCGCAGGCGCCGCAGGTCCGGTATATCGTGCCGGATGCCCTGACCGTGGATTTCAAGGAGGCGCTGATCTTCGCGCTCCTCGGCGCCCTTTACATGGCCGGTCTTCCCAACTGCCTTGCGTCCGTGACCGGCGCCGCCTTCGACAACATTGGTGGCTGCCTCTATAAAGGACGACACAACCCATAACATCGGATTAATTATCCCGTCTCTAAGAGATATTCATCTTCCGGGGCCAGTGACGGTAAAAATTGACGGAAAAAACTTGCTTTTACCTGTTTTATCGCTACTTTTGTGACAGCATGAGCCAGAGAATCAACAGCAACAACCATCATCACCACCCGATCTCCGACAGATAGGGCGGTTTCCTCGTTCATGCACCACTGACAGAAAAACAGAACTCATCCAGACCAGCCCGCCCAGGCTGGTCTTTTTTTATCCCAAAACGAAACGCATGTTAAGCCGCTGACCTCATCTATCACCTGCTTGTCCTGCTGGAATCCATGGGTTGCAGCCTGGAAGATATCGAACAGGAGCTGGCTTTGCGGCATCGATAAGTCGCCCGCTCCGGCCGGCCGGAACGAATTCGCATAAATACAGATTTTTTTGTTAAATTTGTATTTATGAACCACAACGAATTCGATGTCATCATCATCGGCGGGGGCATCACAGGAGCCGGGACGCAGCGGGACTGCGCCATGCGCGGCCTGCGGACCCTGCTCATCGAACGGTCGGACATCGCCACCGGCGCCACCGGGCGCAACCACGGCCTGCTGCACTCCGGCGCCCGCTATGCGGTCAACGATCCGGAATCGGCCGAAGAATGTATCAAAGAGAACATGATCCTGCGGCGGATCGCCTCTCACTGCGTCGAAGAGACCGACGGTCTTTTCATCACCCTGCCTGAAGACGATCTGGGGTATCAGCAAACTTTCGTGGAGGCTTGTCGCAAGGCCGGTATCCGCGCCGAGATTATCGATCCGGACCTGGCCCGTCGACTGGAGCCGTCGGTCAATCCCGACTTGATCGGTGCCGTACGCGTCCCCGACGGCAGTGTCGATCCCTTCCGGCTGTGTGCTGCCAACATGCTTGATGCCAAACTCCACGGCGGGCAAGTACGGCTGCACACCGAAGTAACGGGCTTCATCCGCGAAGGCGATACCATCCGGGGCGTTCATACGCGCAACCGCACCACCGGTGAAGAAGCCGATTACTACGCCCCGGTCACAGTCAATGCCTGCGGCATTTGGGGACAGCACATTGCCGAACTGGCCGGTGTCCGCATCGGCATGTATCCCGCCAAAGGAGCCCTGCTCGTCTTTGCCCACCGCGTGAACAACCGCGTCATCAACCGCTGCCGGAAGCCGTCCAATGCCGACATTCTGGTCCCGGGCGACACCGTCTGCATCATCGGAACGACCTCCACCCGCATCCCCTTCGAGGAGTGCGACCATGTGGCCGTAACGCCCGACGAAGTGACGCTGCTTATCACCGAAGGCGCCAAGATGGCCCCGGCCCTCTCGTCAACCCGCATCCTGCGAGCCTATGCCGGCGTCCGCCCGTTGGTCAGCGCTGACAACGACCCTACGGGCCGCAACATCTCACGCGGCATTGTCTGCCTCGACCACGAGATCCGCGACGGACTCAAGGGTTTTGTTACCATCACCGGCGGCAAACTGATGACCTATCGGCTTATGGCCGAAATCGCCACAGACACGGTTTGCCGCAAACTTCAAGTCAACAAAACCTGCCAGACGGCAGATACACCGCTGCCGGGATCCGAGGAACGCTCTTATGAAGCCGTCGCCCAGAAGATATGGGAGACGCCTTCCATGGCGCAGAAAGCGGCAGCCGCCCGCCTGGGCACCCGCGCTTCCAGCATCCAGACCCACGACCGGCTGGACGAAGCCCTGATCTGCGAATGTGAAGAAGTATCGGTGGGAGAAGTCAATGCCGCTATTGAACGGCTGGACGCTTCCACGCTCACGGACCTGCGGCGCCGCACCCGTATCGGTATGGGCACCTGCCAGGGCGAGTTCTGCGCCTGCCGGGCCGCCGGCCTGCTGGCCAAGGCACACGGCTGCGTGGAAAAAGAGCGCGACGATCTCGCCAATTTCCTGCAGGAGCGCTGGAAAGGCAATTTCCCGATCGGCTGGGGCGACACACTCCGGGAAGCCGAATATACGCAGTGGGTCTATAAACACGTCTTGGGCTTATGAAATTCCATACCGTAATCATCGGCGGTGGTCTGGCCGGTCTGGTGTCCGGCATCAGTCTCCAGAAAGCCGGAAAGAGCACCGCCATCATCAGCAACGGGCAGAACGCCCTGCATTTCTTCTCCGGGAGCTTTGAGACCCTGGAAGAAGTCCCCCAGCGTATGGTCGACCTGCTCGAAGAGGCAGGCATCCGTACCCATTATCAGCCGGGGGTCCGGCTGATGCCGCTGGGCACCTTCCGTCCGGCAGCCTTGTCGTTGGAAGACATCAGCCTGTTTCCCACCCCCCGGTTTGGGAAGAAAGTCCTGATTGTCACCTTCCGGGGATATCATGACTTCTTCTCCTCATTCCTTGCCGAAGGCCTGGAAAAACAAGGCATGACGTGCCGGATCCATCCGCTGGACCTGCCGCAGTTGGAGTGGCTGGAGCAGAGTCCCAGTGAAATGCGCTCCGTCCAGATCGCCCGCACGATGGACCGCATCTGGGAAGTCGTCGTCCAGGAGGTCCGCATCCTGCTCAAAGACGAAGACACCGTGGTCCTGCCGCAGGTTTTCGGGCTGCAGGACACCTCCGTTCCCGGTCGCATCCGGCAAGGGATTCCAGCCCAGGTGGTCTTCGCGGGTACCCTGCCCCCTTCCGTTCCGGGCATCCGTACGCAGATGCTTCTGAAGCGGCGCTACGAACTGTTGGGCGGCACTTACCTGATGGGCGACGAGGCGACAACGGCCCATGTGCACGACGGCGTCGTGCACAGCATTGTCACCAAGAACCTCGACAGCCATTTCCTGGAAGCCGACCATTTCATCCTCGCTTCCGGCGGATTCTTCTCCAAAGGGCTCAAGTCCAATCCGTTCCGTATCCATGAGCCTGTCTTCGGCCTGGACGTCGAGCAGGCGCCCGACCGCAATGACTGGTATCATCCGGAATTCATGAGCGACCAACCCTATCTCTCCTACGGTGTCAAAACCGACGCCGGACTCCATCCCCTCCAAGCGGGAGCGCCGATGAAGAATCTCTATGCCGTGGGCTCCATTCTGGGCGGCACCCGGCCGGAAATGGGCTCCGCTGCCGGTCTGGCCATCCGGAGCGCTTTGACCGCCGTGGACCAGATCCTTAACCAACCGAACGCATGAAACTGCAGGAATATACCGAAAGCAAGCACAACTTCGAAGAGTGCATGAAGTGCACCGTATGCACAGCCTATTGCCCTGTGTTACAGGTGAACCCGCGCTACCCGGGACCCAAGCAGGCCGGGCCGGACGGAGAACGTCTCCGTCTGAAAGACCCGTTCTTCTTCCACTATGCCCTCAAGTATTGCATGAACTGCAAGCGCTGTGAAGTAGCCTGTCCCTCTGATGTAAAAGTGGCCGACCTGATTCAGGCTGCCCGCATCAAGTACGACCGGTCCAAACCCAAACTACGCGACCGGATCCTCGCCTCGACCGATTTCATGGGATCACTGGCCCGGCCGTTCGCCCCGGTCGTCAACGGTGTAACCGGCCTCGGCGTGACGAAAACCCTGCTCGACGCCACGCTGAAAATCGACCGCAACCGCACCTTCCCCAAGTACAGCGGACGCAGCTTCGAGCGCTGGCTCAGCCGACGCGAGAAAGAACAGGCCGCATTCCCGGAACAAGTTTCCTACTTCCACGGCTGCTATGTCAACTACAACTTCCCGCAACTGGGGAAAGACCTCGTGAAGGTGCTCAACGCACTGGGCGTCGGCGTGCGGCTGCTCGACAAGGAAAAGTGCTGCGGGATCGCCATGATCACCAATGGCATGACGGAGCAGGCCACCCGGCATGCACAGCACAACGTAGCCGTCATCGGAAAAGCCGTGGCCGAAGGGCGCAAAGTGGTGACCACGTCCTCGTCCTGTACCCTCACCATCCGGGAGGAATATCCCAACCTGCTGGGCGTGGACAATGCTGCCGTCCGTGATTCGCTGATGATTGCCACCCGGTTTGTCTTTGAAAAGCTTGAACGGGGCGCCACGTTGCGTTTCCGGCCCGATTTCCACAAGAAGGTGGCCTACCATACCCCCTGCCACATGGAAAAGTTGGGGTGGGGTGTTTTCTCTGAAAAAATCCTGCGGATGATTCCTGGCGTGGAATTCACGCTGCTTGATTCCAATTGCTGTGGTATTGCCGGCACCTACGGATTCAAGAAAGAGAACTACGCCGCTTCCCAGGCCATCGGGGCTCCCCTCTTCGACCAGATTCGTACCATCAATCCCGATGTGGTGGCCTGTGACTGCGAGACCTGCAAATGGCAGATTGAAATGTCTACCGGTTACGCTGTCGCCAATCCGATTTCGATACTGGCTGAAGCGTTAGAATAGTCTTTGAGAATAACCTTACTATGAAAGAATTCTTATTTTTATTAGTTGTATTGACTGTTGTCCTAGCCTGCGACAAAAAACCTTTCATTGACGTTCAAGCCCATCGCGGCGGCGCCGGCCTGATGCCGGAGAACACCCGCTCCGCCATGCGGAATGCCCTCGATCTGGATGTGAACACCCTGGAATTTGATCTGCAACTGTCGAAAGACGGTCAGGTGGTAGTCTCGCACGACAATTATTTCCATCCCCGCTACGCCACCCGTCCCGATGGTACGCTGATTCAGGAAGACGATCCCAAGGAGTATCTTTATACGATGCCCTACGACAGCATCAAGCGCTATGATGTCGGGCTGCGGCCGGTGGACCGCTGGCCAGGCCAGCAGAAAGTTGCCGAGGTCAAGCCGCTGGCCGGTGATCTGATCGACTTCACGGAAAGCTACGCCAAGAAGCCCGTGAACTACAACATCGAGATCAAGTCGTGGCCGGGTGAAGGGGAAGGCACTTTGTGGCCTGAATACCATGTCTTCTGCGATACCTGCATTCCCGTCCTGCTGTCGAAGAACCTGGGCAAACGCCTCATCGTCCAGTGCTTCGATACCCGTGCCCTGAACTACATGCATGAGAAATGGCCGGATCTGACCCTCTCCTACCTGACCGAAGACTACGATGGTGGTGATATCGAGGCTCTGCTGAAGAATCTTACCTTCACTCCGCAGTGGTGGAGTCCGGAATCCAGCGTGGTTACGCCCGAAAACGTAGCCTGGTGCCACAAACACGGCATCGGCGTAGTTCCCTGGACCGTCGATGATCCGGCCGAGATGAAACGGCTTGTGGAATGCGGCGTGGAAGCCATCATCTCCAACTATCCCGACATCCTCATTGAAACTGTACGATAATGCTCAAATTCCTGCAACAACCCGCCTATAAGCCGGCCCAGACCGGACCGGAAGCGGATGCCCGGTACAAACGCCTGCGCCTGCAGGTATTCCTGGGTGCCTTCATCGGGTATGCGGGCTTCTATCTGGTCCGCAAGAACCTGTCGATGGCTATCCCTGCCATGGCACCGCTCGGCTTTGAAAAAACTGAGCTGGGCTTCGTCCTCGGCCTGAACGCCGCGGCCTACGCCCTCTCGAAATTCATCATGGGCAGTGTGTCAGACCGCTCGAATGCCCGCGTTTTCCTGCCACTGGGTCTTGTCCTGACCGCCATCTCCATGTGCTTCATGATCGTCCCCATCCAGGCCATCGGCGCGGAACGCAAAGCCCTGGCCATCCTGGTCATGGGCATCTTGAACTTCCTGGTCGGCTGGTTCAACGGCATGGGCTGGCCTCCCTGCGGTCGCGTGATGACCCACTGGTTTTCGGTCACGGAGCGTGGCACAATGATGAGCATCTGGAACTGTGCCCACAACGTCGGCGGCGCACTTGTCGGTCCGATGGCCACCTATGGTGCCATCTGGTTCGGCAGCTGGTTCTACGGCACTCACACCGAGCTCTACTTCCTGATCGGTACCTTCGCCTTCCCCGCTGCCGTGGCGCTGTTCATCGCACTGCTGGCATTCATTCTGCTGCGCGATACACCGCAGTCCTGCGGCCTGCCCTCCATCGAAGCCTGGCGCGATGACTATCCGAAGAACTACTCAGAAAAGCATGAAGAAACTCTCACGACGAAAGAGATCTTCTTCCAGCATGTACTTAACAACAAGTTCCTGTGGTACATCGCCCTGGCGAACGCCTTCGTCTATATGGTCCGCTACGGCTGTCTCGACTGGGCACCGACCATCCTGACCGAGAAAGGCATCGACTTGAAGAGTGCCGGCTGGGCCTACTTCGCCTACGAATTCGCAGCCATCCCCGGCACGCTCCTCTGCGGCTGGCTCTCCGACAGGTTCTTCCATGGAAAACGAGCGCTCCCTACGATTCTCTTCATGGCCCTGGTCCTGGTCTTCCTCGTCCTCTACTGGGCTTTTATCGACAATCTCACTGTTGTGATTATCGCCCTGATCGGCATCGGCTTCTTCATCTACGGTCCAGTGATGCTCATCGGCGTACAAGCGCTCGACCTGGCACCCAAGAACGCCGCTGGTACGGCCGCCGGCCTGACCGGATTCTTCGGCTACTTCTTCGGCACCTTCCTGCTGGCAAATACCATCATCGGCCTGGTGGCTCAGCGCGCCGGATGGAGTTGGACTTTCGTTCTGCTCATTGCAGCCTGCCTCCTCGCCATCCTATTCATGGGGATGACCTTAAGGGAAGAAAAGAGTGGCAGATAAGTCACTGACCGACTGCATATTACCAAAAATCGCTTGCGTCAAAATACGCAAGCGATTATCTATAATACGCTAATAATCAGCAACTTTGCTGCCACTAGGCACCGGGATCAGAACACCAACAGGAACAATCCTGCGGCGAGACACGCACCGACCATCGGGCCGGCGACAGGGACCCAGCTGTACCACCAGCCGCTGTCGCGCTTGCCTTGGATGGGCAGCACGGCGTGGGCGCAGCGAGGACTGAGGTCACGCGCGGGGTTGAGCGCATAGCCCGTCGTACCGCCGAGCGACATACCGATCGACATGATCAGGCAGGTCACGGGCCAGGAACCCAGAGAACCGGTAGCCAGCGCGGTTCCACCCAGCGAGAAGGCATTGCCTTCCGTGGCGAGAGCGAGAATCACGAACACCAGCAGGCAGGTGGCAATCACCTCGCAGAGGAAATTGCGCCAAGGATTCTTGATGGCCGGCATCGTGCAGAAAGTACCGAGCATCGTGTCGGGCTGGTCGCTCGTCGCCTTGTAGTGGTCTTTGTAGAAAATCCAGACCAGTGCTGCGCCGAAGAAGCCGCCGAGCATCTGGGCAACGATGTAACCGAGTACCATCGCCCAGGCGAACTTGCCGGCAACGGCCAGACCCAGCGTCACGGCCGGATTGAGATGCGCACCCGACGAAGGACCAGCGATCAGCACACCCATCATCACGGCCAGGCCCCACCCCAATGCAATAACGACCCAACCGGCGCCCTTCGCCTTGGAATGATTCAGAGAACAGGCGGCGCATACACCGTCGCCCAAAAGCACGAGTACCAACGTGCCGATGAATTCAGCAATATAAGGATTCATAGGATCAGTGTTTAATCGTTCTTGAAATGGCGTCTTTCCAGCCTTCCTTGCAAGCCGTCACATCGGCACCGGAGGGTGTGAAGGTCCGTTCTGCCTTCCACTGCTGACGGATTTCGTCGAGAGAGTTCCAGTAACCGACGGCAAGGCCGGCGAGATAGCAGGCACCCATGGCGGTGGTTTCGGTCACCTGGGGACGGATGACGGCAGTTCCCAGGATATCCGACTGGAACTGCATCATCAGGTTGTTGCGGGAAGCACCGCCGTCCACCTTGAGTTCGGCCAGCTTGACACCGGCATCACGCTCCATGGCGGCCACGATATCCATGGTCTGGAAAGCGATGCCTTCAAGGGCGGCACGAGCGATGTGGGCGGCCGAAGTACCGCGGGTGATGCCACAGATCAAGCCGTGTGCATACTGGTCCCAGTACGGCGCTCCCATGCCGGTCAGGGCGGGTACGAAGTACACGCCGCCATTGTCTGGCACGCTGGCGGCCAGCGCTTCGATCTCCGACGAGGAGCGGATGATACCCAGGCCGTCGCGCAGCCACTGCACTACGCTTCCTCCGACGAAGATCGAACCTTCGAGGGCGTAATTCACCGTATCGCCAATCTTCCAGGCTACGGTGGTCAGCAGGTTGTTGCGCGAGAGGATGGGCTTCTCGCCCGTGTTCATCAGCAGGAAGCAGCCGGTACCGTAGGTGTTCTTCACGGAGCCGGGGACGGTGCACATCTGACCGAAGAGGGCGGCCTGCTGGTCGCCCGCAATGCCGGCGATGGGCACTTCATGGGCGAAGATTGTGGTCTTCGTATAGCCATAGACCTCTGAGGAGGAACGCACCGACGGCATCATCGAAACTGGAATCCCGAGCAGGTCGAGCAACTCGGCATCCCACTCCAAGGTGTTGATATTGAACAGCATCGTACGCGATGCGTTCGACACGTCGGTCACGTGGACAGTTCCACGGGTAAGTTGCCAGACAAGCCAGCAGTCCACGGTTCCGAAACGGAGTTTGCCGGCTTCAGCCTTCTCGCGGGCGCCCGGCACGTTGTCGAGGATCCACTTGATCTTCGTACCCGAAAAATAGGCGTCGATGATCAGACCGGTCTTCTCGCGGATCTGGTCCACGAGCCCCCGGGCCTTGAGTTCGTCGCAGTATGCGGAGGTGCGGCGGTCCTGCCACACGATGGCGTTGTAGACGGGCTGGCCCGTCTCAGCATCCCACACGATGGTGGTCTCCCGCTGGTTGGTGATGCCGATGGCAGCAATGTCCTTGCCGTTGATGCCAATTTTCGTGATGGCTTCAGCAATCACGGCCGCTTCGGACGACCAGATTTCCATCGGGTCGTGCTCCACCCAGCCGGGCTGGGGAAAATGCTGTGTAAACTCCTGTTGTGCAGTCGAGCAGATCTTGCCTTCGTGGTCGAAGACGATGGCCCGGGAAGAGCTGGTTCCCTGATCGAGGGCCAGAATGTACTTGTCCATATTATTTTCGTGCGGAAGGTTTGATCGGAAGGTCGCCGTTGGGATAGGTTCCGTTGGCAAGGAAGCGTTTCACGTTGGCGAGGAATTCCGCCACCTTGGCCTTATACGTGGCCGGGTCCTTGGCATAGGAGTTGGCGTGAACGGCACCCGGGCAGACGTAATAATCCTTGTAGCCCTGGACCTTTGCTTCGTAGTTCTTCCACAGGTGGTCGAACGGCACGAAGTCGTCGGCATCGCCGTGGATGAAGAACATCGGGCGGTCGCAGTTGGCCAGCTGCTTCACCGACGAAGCCTCCTTGAACGACCAGCCATAGCGATTCTTGCTCACAATGCTGGCGCTGTTCAGGATCGGGAACGGCGGCAGATGGAAGCTGTCTTTCAGGTTGAAAGCGAACTGGTCCCAGGCGGAAGAATAGCCGCAATCCTCCACATAAGCCCGCACGTACTCGGGCTGCGGATCGCCGCTCATCATCATCACCGTAGCGGCCCCCATCGACACACCGTGGACCACCATGAAGTCATCCTGGAAGATATCGTGCGCCACCTTGGCCCACGAGGTCACGTCGAAGCGGTCGAACCAGCCCATCTGGGCGGCATTTCCTTCCGAGTAGCCGTGGTACTGCAAGTCCGGGAACAGGACATTGTAGTTGAAATCGTCGCGATACATCCGGACCAGGTAGAGGAACACGAAGTGATTGTCGGTATAACCGTGCACCACGATGGCGGTACCCTGGGCGTTGGCGGGATCCTTGGCGGGTACGTAGCAGGCATGCACCTTATAGTTGTTGTAGCCGACGATTGTCGTATCTTTCAGGATGCCCTGCGCTTTGAGACCGTCATACCAGGCGGTGCTGCCGGGCATCAGGGAATCTGCTTTATGGCGGGTCCGCTCAATATCGTCCACGCCGTGCGGCGTGGGCTTCAGGGCGTAATTCGACATATACTTTCCGGCCAGGCAGCCGTTCAGGCAGAACATTATGACCACAAGGGCAAGAATGCCCAAAATCGTTCTTTTCATAAGCGGCTAGAACTGATAGTTGATACCGATGCCGATCCAGGGATTCGCTTCCAGGCCTTTCGTGAAGCAGCGGGCATATTCGGCCGAGACGATGAAATTCTGGTTCATGGCAATCTTGAGGCCGATACCGGCGCTATAGATCACCTGGCCCATATTGTCGGCATCATAAATCAGACTGGTCTGATTAGGCAGATTGTTGAGTACCTGGAATCCAAACAGAAGCGGGTCGTGGGCAACCTTGCCCAGCGCATCCGCACGATAGGGTTTGGTTATGATGCCCGCGTCGAAGAACGGGTTGGTAGCCAGATAGAAATACTGGTTGAAGAGCTTGAACTTGACGAGCTTGACACGCAGTTCCATATTGGCCCAGGCAAGGCCTTCCGACAGCACCCGGTTTTCACGCAGGCCGCGGATGGTGTTGGACGAGCCGAAGCCTTCGGAGATCATGTTGCGCTGGACGAGGAGCGGCACGTTCTGGATCATGTAGAACGGCGTCTCGCCTGCGATGGTCTGCTGCCAGGCCAGACGGTAGGCGAACACAGGGTCGCCTGCAGGAATGTGGATGGGGATGTCAATATAGTGGCGGAAATATACGCAAGCCTTGAGGTAAGGTGAACTGAGTACATTGCCGTTGAGATAGGCCTCAGCCCAGACGCCCCGGTTGGGAGCAGCCTCCATGTCGCGGGTGTCGAACACGAAGCCGGCGTTCAGTTCCAGCGCAGTGCCGCCTTTCGCCTCGGATTCACGGATGGCGCCGATCTGCTGGTAACGTTTATAAAGGGTCAGATCTTTGTCGTAGGGCGTGTTGGCACCGCCCATATCACCCAGGGTCCACTTCCAGAAATTGATGCCGGCAGCCCAGTTCAGGTTGTCGGTGATACGGCCCTGAACGTTGGCCAGGCCACGGAGCATCTTGCGGCTCATGCCGTAGTAGTTGATGTTGGGCGAGGTCTCCCGGTTATACCAGATATTGTAATCTTGAACGGAAGCCGGACCGTTGAATCCCCAGAAGCTGTAAAGCGGGTCGTTCACGTAGGTGACCGACGCGTTGATACGCATCCCCGGAATCAGATACTTGGAGTCATAGGCCAGATACAGGCGCATCCGGTGGCTCTTGGTGAAGTAAGAAGCCTCCCAGCTGATCTTGTGCAGCGGATCGGGATAAGTCGAACCGTCGCCGTAATTGTAAATATCGCCGAAAGCACCGGCCTGGAAGCCGTTGTCAACTGAGAAAGTCGCCGTAGGAAGCAAACCGAAGCTCCAGCCGGTCTTGACTTCCTTTTCGCCCTGAGCATAGACGGAGAAAGCCCCGGCCAGCAACAAGGCGCAAATCAAAAGTTTTTTCATTTTCAGTTTATTTTTATCAAAATTACGCGAATTTAATCAAAACAAACTGAAAATTCAAGACAAATCGGCTATTCTTCTTCGGTTTCCTTAAAACTGTCCAGCAATTCCTTATAACCGGGAATGACCAGCCCCGTAGCTTTGTGGAGATCTTTCCGGTCACCGGCGAAAGTAATGACACGGCCGTCGGGCGTCACCGTAGCATACGCCGTCTTCGCCGGAATCTTCTGGTTGCCGACCTTGCCGCTGTATGTATAGGAATAATCGTAATAGGCCGTCTTCAGCGTATCGGCGCCCATCATTTCCTTCAAGACATTGAGTTCATTGAAGATCTTCGTGTCTCGCTGAAGCGCCTGAAACACCTTGGTGGCGTTGTTGGGCTTATTTTCGCGGATGTACTTTTCCATGCGGGCGGTATTCTGGTCAAGCCGGATCTCATAAATGCCGATGCGGCGCTGAAACTCTGTGGCAAACGTGGTCGAATCCAGTTTCTGGAGATGTTCCACGGTAATCTGGTAGGGTTGGTCAATCTCCTTCATCATCTCCGCCACGATGGCGTCGGCGATGGGATCGGCCTGCTTCGGGGTGCACGCGCAGACCACCAGGGCGGCCAACGCAATCAGGTAAAATCTTTTCATATCCGGGACGTTTTATGATTATCAGAATGTAAAACTCCGTGTCTCCAGGCGCTCGTTGCCACACAAGTCTGTCGCCCATACACTGATCTCGTGTTTGCCGCGACCCACGCGTTCTTCTTTGAGTTCCAGCGAAATGATATCACGGCGAAGCATCGAGAGATACCACCGGCCATCGATTTCGACGCGGGTTGAACCCACTCCCGAGGCATTGTCGCGCACACGGATGCGGATGGTACTGCCGTTGACAATCTCTCCTTTGTTGCCGAGGAACTGCACGGAGGGAGGAACAGTGTCAATCGCCACACAGTACGTACCGAAACGCACCTGCACACCGGCACGGGTAAGCGTCTCACCGTAATTCGCCATATAGGCTTTCTCTTCCAGCCCTTCGGGAATCTGTGCCGCAATCTCCAACTCGCCCGGCATCTGCAACGGGATATCCGGGGTGCCGATCTGCCACACGTCGGAAACGATGCCGCGCGCAGGGTCGGCGTCCGCCACTTTCTTCCAAGTAAAATTGATATTGTCGTAGAGGGCGCCGGCCGGCAGGAAATAGGCCATTCCCTCCTCCACCACGCCATTCTGCGTGTACCAGAGCCAGGGTGTCCGGTTCAGCGTCGTATCGGGCGCCGGAGCCTTGAAACCGTCACCGCGGCGCACCCGATAGCGGAGTGTCGCGCGATTGCCATGCTCGTCGATGGCCTCCAGCCGCAAGGTATGGACATCCTCGTCATCCAGAATGATCAAACCCTCGTTGTGGCAGGTAATCCGGTCGGCCAGCAGATTGTTGGGATCGACCCGGCTCTTGACCAGGTCGCGTCCTCCGCGGTAGCTCTCCCGATATTCGATCAACGACTTGATATAACGGCCTGCGTCGAAAGGAACGTCACCCACCTTGAAGGCAAAGAGCAGCGTGTCGTCGAGCGTGACGCGGTATTCCTCCACGGCCAGTTTGCCTGTTGTTCCCTCCTGGCGGTCGGTAGCGTCGATTGCGACATAGCTTCGTCGGGGAAGACGTAAGGTATCCTTTATGGCAGTAGGGTTCGTGAGGTTGTGGATGCGCCAGCTTCCGCTCACGGGAAGCGAATCCAGCGCATAAAAGCAAACCCGGTGAAACTGCGGAGAGGTTTTGTCAACGGGCTTATAAACGCCCCTGGAGAGATAGTTCAGCGGCAAATCATTCTCCGTGTCACGGATTTCCATGTGGAGATGCGGTCCCGCCGAAGAACCGGTGTTGCCCACCTGGCCCACGATGTCACCTTGCCGGACCGGGAACTCGTCGGGTCCGAAAGTCAGGTTGACGCTGAAGCTTTCCTGCGCATACTGTTCTTCCTCCACACGGCGCGCAACGGCTTCGCTGAAGCGAAGCATGTGGCCGTACACCGAAGTCGTCCCGTCGGGATGTGTGATGTACAGACCATTTCCATATCCCCACGGCGAGACGCTCACACGGGAGATATAGCCGCTTTTGATGGCATGGATCGGATCACCGACCTTGCCGCCGACGCGCCAGTCCAGCCCACCGTGAAAATGATCGTGCCGCAGTTCGCCGTAGTTCCCGGCAAAAGACATGGGCACATCGAGCGGCCGGATGGCCTGCTCCTGTGCCCACGCAATCACGCACCCCACCAGTGCGACAGCCAGTGCCAAAAACCGCTTCATGACTTCGGGGTGAAGCTTGAAGAGCTTCGCCAACTTTCCACGATTTCTTTCTCTTTCCGGTCCAGCCGTTTCGGCACATAGACCTGCACATAGATCAGGTAGTCGCCACACCCGTAGCCATTGACTTCGGGTATGCCTTTCCCACGCAGCTTGAGGATCTTGCCGGGCTGCGTACCGGGATCAACCTTGATCTTCAGTTTGCTGTCGATATAGGGGATTTCCACCGAACAGCCGAGTATGGCGTCGGGGATCGAAAGGTTCAGGGTATATACCAGGTCGTTGCCATCGCGTTGCAGACCGCCTTCCTTGGGGGATTCCTCCTCAATGACGACCAGCAGATTTCCTGCGATACCGCCGTTACGCGCTGCGTTGCCCTTGCCCTGGATGGTCAGTTGCATGCCTTCCTGCACGCCTGCCGGAATCTTGAAGGAAATCTCTTCGGCGCTCTTCACCAGGCCGGTGCCGCTGCATTTGCGGCAAGGATTGGTAATCTTGCGGCCCTCACCGCCGCAATACGGGCACGGCGAACTCGTCTGCATCTGTCCCAGAATCGTATTGGCGATCTTGGTTACCATGCCGGTACCGTGGCAATGGTCACAAGTCTTGATGTCCGCCTCCGAGACCGCGCCCCGTCCCTGACAGTCGGGGCAGGTTACCATCTTATTGATCTTGACTGTCTTCTCGACACCTTTGACAACCTCGGCAAGACTCAGTTTTACCTTGATGCGGATGTCGGTTCCCCGAGCGGTCCTCCGGGCCCCGCTCCGCGAGCCACCGAAAGCACTGCCAAACGCACTGCCGAAACCGCCGCCGAATGCTCCACCGAAGATGTCGCCGAACTGCGAGAAGATATCTTCCATCGAGAAGCCGCCGCCGCTGAATCCGCCCTGGCCGCTCATGCCGGCATGGCCGAACTGGTCGTAGCGTGCCCGCTTCTGCGGATCGCTCAGGACGTCGTAGGCTTCGGCCGCTTCCTTGAATTTCTCCTCCGCCTCCTTGTCACCCGGATTCTTGTCCGGATGGTACTGGATGGCCTTCTTCCGATAAGCCTTCTTGATGTCCTCGGCCGAGGCGCTTTTATCCACGCCGAGTACTTCGTAATAATCTCTTTTTTCTGCCATCGCTTCGTTTCCTCCTTAGATGCCCACGACCACCTTGGCATAGCGGATCACGTTCCCGTTCAGGGTATAGCCCTCCTGGGTCACATCAATCACCGTGTTCTTCTTCTCAGGATCTTCCACCGGGAACTGTGCCACGGCTTCGTGGAAATCAGTGTCGAAGACGGCACCCCGGGCTTCGATGCGTTCCACGCCGCGCTGGTTCAGGTAGCCCATCAGCTTATTGAAGATCAATTCAGTCCCTTCAATGGCCGCTTCGGAGCCTTCCGACTCTCGCAGTACATTGAGTGCACGCTGACAGTCGTCCAGTACAGGAAGGAATCCGGTGAGGATATCCTTGCCGGCGTTGTCGATCAATTCGAGCCGTTCCTTGGCGGTACGCCGGCGGTAGTTATCCCACTCCGCCTGCAGACGCAGATACTGGTCGCGAGCCTCAGCAGCATCTCCACGCAGTTTTTCCACCTCGTTCTCAGCTTGTTTCAGGGATTCCTCCAGTGCTTTGATCCGTTCGGCCTGCTCGGCGATTTTCCGTTTCTTGCGGTCTTTTTCCCGTTCTTCCTTATGGGGCGTTTCCGGGGTTTCCTCCGTCATCTCGACTTTTTCTTCTTTTTCTTTTTCAATATCGTTTTCCATAGTCAATGCTAATGCTTTATTTTCCGGTCACAAAGATAATCAAAATGTCTGCCAACGAGAAATGGCAGACAAATTGGCAGAGCTTCCATTTTTTGTCAAAAAATTTGGAATATTCCCGAGATTGGCCTACATTTGCAGCCTAATAGGAACGGCGCTATCGAATAAGGGTTTAGTTCGCGGCCCTCTCAAGGCTGAAATCCGGGTTCGAATCCCGGTAGCGCTACAACAAAGGAGGAAACTCGGCGAGTTTCCTCCTTTGTTTGTAGTAGTGGTTTACTGGCCCGGGAGGGTTTCCTTATTGATGTAGGTCAAGCCATAGTTGATCAACTGACCAGGAATGAGGTTGTATTCGGAGCATTGTCCGAGTTTGAGTTTGAAATAGACTTCGATGCGACGGGCCGGGGATTCGGCGGGCCAGTCGAATTCGGAATGATATTCCGTGTGGCTCAGGAAGGTGGTTCCCCCGGGCAGGCTGAAGGTTTTTTCCTGAATAGGATGGTGTTTCCCATTCGCATCGATGATGACCGGATAGCCTGTGAGGGCGAAAGGCTGGAGGTTCTCCAGGTAGAAGCCGATATGGATGGTGCTGCCCGGGTTGGTTTCCAGTTCCTTGGCGGAAAGGGCGAAACGCTCTGTTTCCACTTCTTTCTGCCAGTCGGCGCCGGAGAGATAGAGCGGGAAACGCCATTGGACGGTGTATTTGTGCCGACAGGTGGTCTGGGGCGTGATGAAATCGCCCTGCGACAGATGCTGGACGAAGAAGCCGACGCTGTCCGGCGTCGGGTCTGCAATCAAACTGTTCATCTGCGGGACAGCCCGGAAGGTATATCCTTCTCTGTACGAGGCGTCGCTCTCTTCCATCAGGAAAAAACTGCCCGGTGCGAGACCGAAGGTTTTTGTATGCCGTTCGACGCCGTCCTGCCGGGAGAAGAGGCCGAACGCCCAGCCCGAGTTGGCGCTTTCATTGGTTTCGAAATGCACCATCGCCTGTGCCAGGCGGAAATGGTTCAGGTTTTCCTCTTGCAGGGCGGGAAACGGGCTGCTGATGCAGAAGGGCTTTTCGTCCGGATCGGGCTGTTCCAGCGTGGCGAACGCACTGACCACATCGATGTCGCTGGTTCTGAAACCGATCTCCAGGGGCACCCGGTCCCAGGTCCCGCTCACTTCGCCCCGGGCATCTTCCGGCTTGAGAGAAATCCCCAGATTACATTGGAGTTGCCCTATGAGGCTGATCAGGCCGTTCCCCTGAAGTGCCCGGGAACCAGTATCCAAGCCTGACACGGCCAGGGTAATCTCCAGGCCCGCCCGGGAAATCTCCCAGGGACTCCGGGCATAGATATGGCTCCCGAAAGAGTCGTGGTTCACGCTGACCTGTCCACCTTCGATATAGCTCACGCCCACGAAATGAGGCAGGAGGATATCCACATAATGCAGGTATATCCGTTCAAAAGGAAAATCGTCCGGATAGGAAAAATGCAGGGTGAGGGTCCCCGAGGCTGCGCCGCTCTCCACGTCGATGACGCCGTCGCACCATTGGAAATCAGGGATGGTGACGGGGAACGTGCCCCTCGCCTCCGTTTCAATCCGTTCTTCAAAAGCCGCCGGAATGGTGAAAGGCGCCAGCGTTAGCGTGTTGGACTGGGTATGCGCCGGCAGCCAGACCCGTCCTGTGGTAAACGTGGTGTCAAAGATCTGGATGTCGGAATAACGACAATAGACGTTGCCATCCACCTCCATTTCGTCCAGCTCCGGCAGCAGGGAATTGAGCGGAATGGTACGGCTGAAGCCATCGAGCAACTTGGAAGCACGAACCGGCTCTCCGGGTTCGGTGCAACTTCCCAACAGCATCAGAATGGCACACGCCAGCAAGCCCATTCTTCTCATAACGGCAGCGAGTTATTGCATCCGGCTACGGATTTCCGTCGAAGAGATGGGATTCTGAGGGGCATCGGCGAAGTAAACGATGCCCTTGGTGGGATAATTGGCGTTCAGACGGTTGATGAACTGGGTGGCGTCGGTGCCGGGCCGAGGATAGACCCAGATCTGGAATTCGCGAAGGAGTTCGTCGCCTTTGTACCAGCGATCCACCGACACGATATTGTCGCCGCCCATCACCAGCACGAATTCCTTGTCGGGTTCCTTCTGTTGCAGGAAACGCAGCGTATCGATGGTGTACCAGGGCTCCGGGAGATGGAATTCCACGTCGGAGACCTTCACGGCCAGGCCGGCGTCGGACACGGCTTCCCGCGCGTCTTCCAGGCGCTTCTCCGCGTTGTCCACCAGCCCCTGCCCCGCCTTGAACGGACTCTGGGGCGAGACGACCAGCCGGACTTCCGCGGCCTTCGTCTGCATAGTCAGGTAGCGCAGAATGGCCAGATGGCCCTCATGGATCGGATTGAACGACCCGAACAGGAGCGCCACCTGGGGCTTTTTCCGCCGGCGGAAGAAACACATAAGAGGATCCGTTATTTCGCGACAAAACCACCCACCACCTGGTCGGCCTCGGTCAGGCAGGTCGAAAGGTCGTCGTTGAGCAGGATGTAGTCGAACTTGGGCTGGTACATCATCTCGATGCGAGCTTTTTTCACGCGTTCGTCGATGAATTCGGGCGAGTCAGTGCCACGCTTCTCGAGGCGGCGGCGGATCTCCTTGATGGAGGGCGCCTTCACGAAGATCGAAAGGGCGCTGTCGCCAAAATATTTCTTGAGATTCACGCCACCTTTTACGTCGACATCGAAGAGGATCACCTTGTCCTGCGCCCAGAGGCGGTCGACCTCCGATTTGAGCGTGCCGTAGAACACGCCGTTGTACACTTCCTCGTGTTCGATGAAGGCATCGGCGGCGATGCGGCGGCGAAATTCCTCTTCCGAGATGAAGTAATAGGCTTCGCCGTCTTTCTCTGTGCCGCGCGGGGCGCGGGTGGTGGCTGAGACTGAGAAGGCAAAGCAGTCGAACGATTCAAGCAAGTGGTTGACCACCGTCGTCTTGCCGGAGCCGGACGGGGCCGATATGATGACAACTTTTCCCATCGTTTTTTTGTATTTGTAGAATACAAATTTAACAAATCTTGCCGAATTTCCACTATATTTGCGTCCGAATGTCCCGGCATTCCCTACGTTGCATTATTCTAACATCAATACTACTATGGTTTCTTACAAAGAATTGGGCCTTGTCAACACCCGCGCGATGTTCGCCAAGGCCGTGAAGGGTGGCTATGCCATCCCGGCTTTCAACTTCAACAATATGGAACAGCTGCAGGCCATCGTCCAGGCCGCGGCCGAAACCAAGTCACCCGTGATCCTCCAGATCTCGAAGGGCGCCCGCAACTATGCCAATCAGACGCTCCTCCGCTATATGGCGGAAGGCGCCGTTCAATATGCCAAGGAACTGGGCTGGCGCCGTCCCCAGATCGTCCTGCACCTCGACCACGGCGACAGCTACGAACTGTGCAAGAGTTGCATCCAGATGGGCTTCTCTTCGGTGATGATCGACGGCAGTTCCCTGCCCTATGACGAGAACGTCGCCCTCACCAAAAAAGTCGTCCGCTACGCTCACCGCTACGACGTGACCGTCGAAGCCGAACTCGGCGTCCTCGCCGGCGTGGAAGACGAAGTCTCCGCTGAAGAATCGCACTACACCAAACCGGAAGAGGTCATCGACTTCGTGACCAAGACCGGCTGCGACTCCCTCGCCATCTCCATCGGCACCTCCCATGGCGCCTACAAGTTCAAACCCGAACAGTGCACCCGCGACCCCAAGACGGGCAAGCTCGTTCCGCCGCCGCTCGCTTTCGACGTGCTGAAGCAGATCGAGAAGAAGCTCCCCGGTTTCCCCATCGTTCTTCACGGCTCCTCCAGCGTTCCGCAGGAGTATGTCGACTACATCAACGCCCACGGCGGTAAACTCCCCGATGCCGTCGGCATCCCCGAAGAGCAGCTCCGCAAGGCCTCCAAGAGCGCCGTCTGCAAGATCAACATCGACAGCGACTCCCGTCTGGCCATGACCGCCGCCGTCCGCAAAGTTTTCTTCGAGAAACCCGGCGAATTCGACCCGCGCAAATACCTGGGTCCCGCCCGCGACGAAATGGTCAAACTCTACAAGCACAAGATCATCAACGTCCTCGGCTCCGACGGCCACGCGAAATAAGCGTTCCCGAAACCCAAAAACAGCAAGAGGTGCCTCAACGGGCACCTCTTGCTTTTTAGACTTTCAGTTTCACATGGATCTTGGTGAAGCACCAGGTCAGGCCGATGATGATCAGGGAGAAGACGAAGGCCTTGATGAGGCCGGGGATGCCGGCAGTCAGGACCGGCGGCCAGTGGGCGCCAAGGAGTTCCTGGACGGCGTACCAGATATACGGGATCGTGTAACAGGTCAGTGTAGCGGTACCGGCGGGTGAAATCGGCCGGGCCCAGCGGGTCAGGCCGCGGACATCGGCAATCCACCAGATCACGGCGAAGCAAGCCACGGAGATGGCCACACAGAAGAACAGCCACGTCGGCGTGGCCAGGATCTTCGAAATGATCCACACCGGATGACTCAGCAGACCCAGCACAAACATCGCCAGGGCCAGCATACCATACGAGATGGCCAACTTGCGGGGCCGATCGCCTGAATGGATGAGCAGCATCGATGTAAACAGGCCAGAAGCGCAGATGGCCGGATGCGTCCAGCCACCCGGCCAGAAACTGAGGATCATCCAGCGGATGGACCAGTCGCGCGGAATCGCCGGAACAGCGTTGAGTACGCAGAGCAAGAGCGTCAGGATCCAGAATCCCGTCATCTTCTTGAAATCGCCTTTCAGGAAAACAAACGCCAGGGCACACGGCAGATACGCCCAGCCGATGAGCCCCAGAATCCCCCACCATCCCGTGCGGAAGGGCATCCCGTGCAAATCTTTATAAAGGACGAGCCAAGCAAGCAGCAGTACACCGGCCAGGCGCAACACAGTCGCCCACCAGGGAAGCCGGCCATTGTCCCGCTTCGGATAGACGTTCCATACCAGGAAGAAGCCCGCCACGGCCAGCAGCGTGAAGACAGCGTGCGACAGGCCGCCTTCCACGCCGCGCAGATTCATCGCGAACACGCCCATCACGAGCAACGCCAGCGTCCTGCCCAGAATGTGACCGATTACCTGCAGCGGCTGGTCACCCTTACGGTAACGCGCCCCGATGGCGAAAGGAATCGAGAGGCCGACGCAGAAAAGGAAGGCCGGAAAAACCAGGTCGGAAAAACCGAGCATATCTTCTTTCATCGCAGCATGATGCAACCAGTGCGGCAAGCCTGACATGCCCGCAAAATCGTTGACAAACAACATAGTCAGCATAGTCAACGCCCGGATGATATCGATAGAGGCGACTCTTTTCATGGTTGGGATGTGTTGGTTTAGGATGGGTTAACGGATCGGGTTGCTGTGATAGCCTGCGGGGAGGCCACCGGCGTCGACCGGCAGGGAGCCACGGGCACTGCCCCGGCGGGTCAGGGCGCGGGCAGAGGCGATATTGTTGAACTTCGTATCGGAATAACCAATGATAAATGTTTTGAAACGTTTATACTCGGGTAAAGTGTTCAAATCGTAGGGCACGCCCAGATATACGCCGTGCAACCGGTGCTTGTCACTCCACGATGCCACCCGGGCGAACTGCTCGGGAGCCACGGTCGCGAAGTGCTGGGGTCCACCGGTGCGCGGTATAGGACGGCCGGAATGGAAGCAGACAATCACATCGCGATAGCCCTGCAGCAGGGTGCCGACGCTGTCAATCTGCTCGGACGTGGCGTCAAACGGCAGGTCGAAGCGCGCTACGCGGCCGTAGCGAGCGAGTTCCTCGCCGAAACAGGCGCTTTCTGGCGTTGCGGCATTGAAAGCCACATAAGCCACCTTCGGACGCGTGGTAAAGGCCATCCAGCGGCGGAACTTCAGCGGTCTCCGGAGTTTGCCTTTCACCACAGTCATCGACCGGTCGCAAATCTCCTGAATCAGCTTCACCGTCTCCGGACGGTCGGCTTTCGCCAGCAGAGCGGCCGAATCCAGCTCTGCTGACTGAACGCCATCAGGGACAGCGACATACGGCGAATAGTCGTCGGCGAGCATGCCGGAGCGCTGCTTCAGAAGAAGCGCACGGCGGACGCGGGCGTCGAGATCGGATTCGTCGAGTTCGCCACGACGGAAGGCGGCGTCGAGGTCATCCATCGTCTTCTGGGCATCCTCTGGCATCAGCAGGATATCCGCACCAGCTTTGTATGCCTCTACGGCGGCATTGGCATTACCTTCGGCCACGCCTTTCATCCCGAGCGCATCGGTAATGATCACGCCGTCGAATCCCAGTTCGTTCCGGAGAAGTCCCGTGACAATGGGACGTGAAATCGACGCGGGTGTCCCCGTGGGATCCAAAGCGGGCACACTGAGATGCCCGACCATTACCATGGCCACGCCGGCCTTGATCATTTCGCGGAATGGATACAGTTCCAGCGAATCGAGGCGGGCACGATCGAACAGCAAGACAGGCAGGCCTTTGTGGGAATCCACATCGGTATCGCCATGTCCCGGGAAATGCTTTGCCGAGCCCCACACGCCGGCACGCTGCATGCCGCGCATATAGGCAACGCCCATCCGCGCGACGCGCTCACGCGTCTGCCCGAACGAGCGGGTCTTGATCACGGGATTATTGGCATTATTGTTCACATCGACCACCGGTGCGAAATTCATGAAGATCTTGATCTCGCTCAGTTCCTCCCCAATGGCGCGGCCTGCCGCCTCGACAAGGGCTTCGTCGTCGAGAGCGCCCAACTGCATCGCCCGCGGGAATGCTGCAAACTCATAGAAGCGCATGGCAGCCCCCCACTCTCCGTCGATTGAAACCATCAGTGGAATCCGCGCACTTCGCTGGAGGTCATTGACCAGCCGCATATTATCGACCAGTTTGTCATCCATCACGATGATGCCGCCGAGCCCCTCACGGATCAGGCGTTCATGCGCTGCCTTCTGCTCTGGCGACTCCTTCGAGTCGATTTCCACGAAAATGATCTGCGCGATTTTTTCGCGCCGCGACATCGCTCCAATGAGCGAATCGATGTCCCGTGCGAACAAATCGCTTGCAACGACGGCCAACAACAGCACGGTCAAAACAAACTTTTTCATAAACGTTTTTATGCGTATCTTTGTTGATTGCGATAACAAAGATACGATTAAAATCGATAGCTTATGAAGCCTTTCTGCCACCTGTTTCTCGCCCTCTGCCTGCTTTCGCTGGCTTTTTCCTGCTCGTCCAATACTCAAATCCAAAACAATACAATGAAACAGCGCATCAATACATCCAATGCTCCGGCCGCCATCGGCCCGTACAGCCAGGCCATCGACAGCGGCCACGGCCTGGTCTTCGTCTCCGGTCAACTCCCCATCGATCCGGCTACCGGCGCCTTCCCAGAAGGCGGCGTGCAGGAACAGACCCGTCAGTCGCTTACCAATGCGAAAGCCATCCTTGAAGCCGCCGGCTTGAACCTGGGCAATGTCGTAAAGACGACCGTCTTCCTGGCCGACATGGGCGACTTCGCCGCCATGAACGAGATCTACGCCCAATTCTTCAGCGAGCCCTTCCCTGCCCGGAGTGCCGTGGCCGTGAAGACGCTTCCGAAAGGCGCACTCGTCGAAGTAGAGTGCATCGCCGCCCGGTAAATAAATACTAACTATAAGTGATAGTAGCTGCCCAGGATGGCGGAAAACCACCGGGCAGGAAGAATGCGCTTGAGCAGCACGGAAAGTCGCTGCTCAAGGGATGCTACTACATAGCCATAGCGTGGACGCCGCTTGCGGATGATCTGACTGATCTTGCGCGCCAATACCTGGGGCTTCAGGCCACCCGTCTCGTCGTGTTCTACTTTGCCCATGGATTCGGCATAGGTGCGATATACTTGTGCAGCTTCGTTGTGGGTGGTCTTTTTGCGGCTTCCCGTGAAACCCGTTGAAAAGTCACCGGGACGGATTACGGTTACCGTAACGCCGAACTGCTTGGTCTCCAAGCGCAAAGCTTCGCAATAACCTTCGATGGCGAACTTGCTGGCGGAATAGAAGCCCTGGAAAGGCAAACCCATGAGTCCGCCGATGGAACTCAAGGCGACAATCTTGCCGCCGTGCTGCTGACGCATGTATGGCAAGACGGCATCGACACAGTGTACCAACCCCATGAAGTTGGCATCCATCTGCTCACGGATCTCTTCCTCCGTTGCAAACTCCAACGGTCCTCCGATACCCATGCCTGCATTATTGACCAACACGTCGATGCGGCCCTCTTTTTCGATGACGGCCCGCACGGCATCCGCCACAGCTTCCCGGTCGCGGACATCCAGTGTGAAATAACGGACTTGCGGCAACGGCTCCACCTGACGGCGTACCGTGCCGTAAACCTCATGGCCCTCCGAAGCGAGCAGCCGGGCGGTTTCCAGACCGAAACCCGAAGAAATACCGGTAATGAAGACAACCATCAGGCGATTACTTTGGCTTGCCGGAAGGCGCGGGTAATTTTGTCGATGGCCTCATCAACTTGTGCGAAGGTATGGGTGGCCATCAGGGCGAAACGGATCAGGCTGTCGCTGTCGGGAACTGCCGGCGCGATGACGGGCGTGACGAAAACGCCGTCTTCCAGCAGCCTGTTGCATAGCCAGAAGGATTTCTCCGAATTCCGCACAAACAAGGGAATGATCGGCGTCTCGCTATGGCCGGTGTCGAAGCCGCGTTCCTGAAACTGGCTGCGGGCGTAGTTGCTCAGATCCCAAAGGTGCTGGATGCGTTCCGGTTCGCTGAGCATAATATCGACAGCGCAGCTCACGGCGGCCACGTTGGCGGGCGGCATGCTGGCACTGAAGATCAGCGAGCGGGCATTATGCTTCAAGTAATTGATAACGTCAAAGTCGGCAGCGATGAAGCCGCCCAAAGAGCCGAACGATTTGGAGAAAGTTCCCATGATGAGGTCCACCTTGTCGGTCAAGCCAAAATGATCGGCAGTTCCACGACCCTGGTGTCCCAGCACACCCAAAGCATGTGCATCATCGACCATGATGTCGGCATCATACTTCTCGGCCAGCGCCACCATTTCAGGCAGCGGAACGATGTCGCCCTCCATGGAAAAAACGCCGTCGGTCACGATCAATTTGATCGCATCGGGGTGGCACTGTTTCAGTTTGGACTCCAAATTGTCCATGTCGTTATGGTTGTATTTCCATACCCTTCCGAACGAAAGCCTGCTGCCTTCGATGATCGAAGCATGGTCCAGACTGTCCAGCAGCAGATAATCATGGTGGCCGCACAAAGCAGACACCACGCCCAGGTTCACCTGAAAGCCTGTGCTGAAGCACACGGCAGCCTCCTTGCCGACAAGCCAGGCCAGTTTTTCTTCCAAAGCCACATGGATGTCCAGCGTTCCGTTCAGAAACCGCGATCCGGAACAACTGGTGCCATACTTCCGGACAGCCGCAATCGCCGCTTCCTTCAAACGCGGGTCGTTGGATAGGCCGAGGTAGCTGTTCGAACCGAACATCAACACATCCCGCCCGTGAATTTTCACCACGGTGCTTTGCTCGCTCTCAATGGGTTTATAATATGGATAGATGCCCTTCGCCTGTGCCTCCTGCGGGGCCCTGTATTGTGCGCAACGGCTTTTGAGCAGGTTCGATTTCATTCTTTCAGATTCTATGCTTTTCCAATTATGACATGCAAAGATAATAAATAGCTTTTTTTTGATTCCATTCGATGGAAGAAATCTTGCTCTTAAGTTGTTTTTACTATCTTTGTTTTTGACTATGAACAGGTTCAAACGCTATCTACGGCACATCCTCTATTTGGAGGACGATATTGACCGGGCTTCAGCAGCCGCGGCCATCAAGAAAAACATCGCCTTCCGCGGACCGAATGTCATCATTCTGGCCTGTGCCATCATCATCGCTGCGGTTGGACTGAATGTCAACTCGATTCCGGTCATCATCGGCGCGATGCTCATTTCGCCTGTGATGGGCCCGATCATCGGGTGGGGTCTCGGCCTGGGTACGAACGATACGGAACTGCTCAAGACCTCGATCAAGAATTTCATGGTCATGGTGGTCATCAGTATTGTCGCCGCCAGCCTCTACTTCCTGATATCTCCGTTGCGGCTGAACAATCCCACGGAGTTGCTGGCCCGTACCCGTCCAACCATCTACGACGTGCTGATCGCCCTGTTCGGCGGAACGGCAGGCATGCTGGAACACTCCCGCAAAGAGCGTGGAACCGTACTCTCCGGCGTAGCCATCGCCACGGCACTGATGCCCCCGCTCTGCACAGTAGGCTACGGTATCGCGACGCTGAAACTCAACTATATTTTCGGCGCGTTCTATCTGTTCCTGATCAACAGTTTCTTCATCGCCATGGCCACCTTTGCCGTGACCAAGTTTCTGGGATTCGAAAGTGCAGAGGCAGATGAAGTCCATCGCCGTCGAAACCGGCATATTGCGACCGCCGTTCTGCTGGTGATGCTCGTACCGAGCATCATTTCAGCCATCGGCACCATCCGCGACAACAACTTCGCCATCAACGCCGAGCGTTTCGTCCAGAGCAACAAGACCATCGGTTCCAGCTATATATTCGACCATCAGGTCGATCTGAACGGACGCCACCAGACCCTGGACTTGTACCTGGCCGGTGAGGCTCTCGACTACACCACCAAACAGGTTTTGCTCAGAAACGCCCAAAGTTACGGTCTGCACAGCGACCAGATCATTTTCCACGAGGAAGCCGCCGTCCAGAATTTCAACAAGAACGAGGTAATCCGCGACCTGAACAGCCATTACCTCAACACCATCCAGGAACTCAACAAACGGATCACCGAACTGGAAGTAGAACTGGCCAAATACAAAGGCGCCGAGAAGGCGGCCGAGAAAGCCGCCTCCGTCGGAGATACAGTGACGCACCAGCCGTAAGGGCCAGCTATGCTTTCGGTTTCCGCACGCGGTGCGGAATCACTTCGGGCAAGACCATCGACAACTCCATAAATCCGGCATAGTCATCGCCGTCATACCACGGGCACTGGAAGATGAGCTTCTTGACGCCCTCCTTCTCCACGGTGTACACGTTCGTACGCGGATGTTCCAGCATGTCGGCCAGGAGCGACCGAGCCGGTTCCGGATGGCAGTCCAGCACATTGGCACCGAGGATCTCGGGCTGGCCCGGCTTCAGGAACGTCTTGCGGGATTTGGCATTCATATCGAGAATGGTTCCGTCCTTGGCGCAGACGGTGACGGCCACATCGGCCCCTTCGAAATAATCGCGTTTCATACTCAGTGTTGATGGATTTGGACGGGAAGCGACAGGCGCTCGATGGCGGCCAGCTCCTCTTCAGTAAAATGAATGTTTTCCAAAGCGCCCAGATTCTCCTTCAGCTGTGCGACGGAACTGGCGCCGACCAGGACGGACGTGACGCGCGGATCTGCCAGCAGCCAGGACAGCGACATCTGGGCCAGGGTCTGGCCGCGCTGCTGAGCAAGGTCGTTCAATCCGCGGAGCGCTTCCAGGAGCGTGGGCGTCAGGATCTTCTCGGGCAATGACGTGCCGCTACGCGACATCCGGGAGCCGGCAGGCACGCCATCCAGATAGCGGGACGTCAGCAAGCCCTGCTGCAGCGGAGAGAAAGAAATGAAACCCGAACCATTGTCACGAGCCATATCCAGGAGGCCGTCCTTCTCCGGCCAGCGGTCGATGATGTTGTATCGATCCTGAAAAAGCAGGCAGGGCGTCTTGCTCTCGCGGAGATAGTCATAGGCCTTCTTGGCGGCGGCGTCCGGATAGCGCGACACGCCCACATACAGGGCTTTCCCCTGGCGGACGATGTCCACCAGCGCCTGCATCGTTTCCTCGATCGGTGTCACCGGGTCGAAACGGTGCGTGTAGAAAAGATCCACGTAATCGAGTTTCATCCGTTTCAGGCTCTGGTCGAGGCTGGCCATGAGGTATTTCCGCGAGCCCCACTCTCCGTAGGGACCCGGCCACATCAGATAGCCGGCTTTGGAGGAAATGAAAAGCTCGTCGCGATAGGGTTTGAAGGAATCCTGCAGCAGACGGCCGAAGTTTTCCTCGGCGGCGCCGGGAAGGGGGCCGTAGTTATTGGCCAGGTCGAAATGGCAGATACCCCGGTCAAATGCGAAATGGGCGATTTCGCGGATCCGCTCCATGGGAGCGTCCGTGCCGAAATTCTGCCACAGGCCCAGGGAAACGGCTGGTATCAGGACGCCGGAAGCGCCGCAGCGGCGATACGGCATCGCCTCATAACGGCCGGGGGCAGCGGTATAGGAAGTGTCGAACATAGGTTAATGAATCAGATTACAAAAAAGAGTTAATATGTGTGGACCGATGTACTCCGCGCCGACGGCAAGTAGTTGATGCCCCACCAGCACATCTGCAGACAGAGGAACGAGAACAAGAGCAGGATGAGCGCCGTACGCTTCTCCTGCGGGCGGGCCCGGCGAAAATGGATGTACAGCACATAGCACAGCCAGGTGATGGCCGCCCAGGTCTCCTTGGGGTCCCAGCCCCAGAAGCCGCCCCAGACCTCCTTGGCCCACAGCGCGCCGAAGAGCATGCCGAAGGTCAGGAACGTCAGGCCCACGTACACCAGGTTGTCGGTCATCGCCATCTCGGCATCGGTGGTCTTCTCGCGGCGGAAGAACAGCAGATACACAGCCATCACCGCCGAAGCGCCGAGAATCGCATAGGAAAGCATATAGACGATTACGTGGGGCGCGAACCAGGGGCTCATCAGCGCCGGCATCATCGTCTTGTTGTGGATCTCCGGTTTGAAGAGGTTGACGCAAATGAAAACCAGCGCAAGGACCGTGGTGAAACTCAGGATCCACTTGTAGCGCCAGCGGCTGTAAACAATCACGCCTGCCAGCGGCAGGAAGAACGAGAACCACAGCCGCGTCTCGCCCTGCGTACGCAAAGGCGGGCGATCGAGGGAGATCCAGAAACCGGTGATGAAAGCCGCATAGATCAGCAGGCCCAGCAGGGTCAGGACCAGCGTAGGCGTCCGACGACCCTTCCAGGCAAAGAAAGCCCCGAGCGCCCAGCAAAAGACGGCCGACAGGGCGAACCAGGCAAAAACATCCCAACTCATTGCTTGTCCTCCTTTTTCGGTCGCGGAGCCATGAAGAAGAAAAGGCAAAGGGCGCCGGCCAGCATCATCAGAATACCGGCCCGCACGAAAGGCTGCCAGGGCTCGCGGACCAGCTCAAAGACGCTGATTTCGCTTTCCGTCCCCTTTTCTTCGTCATAGTCGTATTGATAAATCTTCCACCCGTCGGCCTGCAGTGGCTTGTTGACCTCGATGACCGCGGGTATGGCTTTGCCTTCCTTCGTATGGACCGTCACCTCGGATGCGAAACGCTTGGGCATACGCATCTTCGCACCGGGCTGCAGCGGATACTCTTCCATGATGAAATCGTGCAGTTCGATAGACAGATCCAATGGGTGGACGTTGCCGGCTTCGTCGGTCGCCTGGCACGTGGTTTCTCCCTCCCGGGTGGTCATATGCAGGCGCTGCGTGTCCGGTGCGCCGAGCGCACCGCAGACCAGCGCCAGGAAAAGGCCCAGGTGGTTGAGCAGGAAAGGGATTTCCCGCACGCGGAAATGCAGCAGATGGTTGAGCGTTGTCAGGCCGAGAATGTCCATCAGCCAGGCATAGCTGAGCACGAAAGGCCAGAAATCGAGCATCTGCGAGATCCAGGGAATGCCGCTGTCGTCTTCCCGCTGGGCCGTGAAGCCCATCACGAGCGTCAGCGCGAGGGCGTAGATGACCGCCGGTACGGCGGCGTCGAGACGCATCATCCACGCAAAAAAGGGAATCTTGTGACGGAACAGATACGCCCCCACAAGCAATCCCAGCGAGACAAGCAGCACGGTCAGGTTGACCGGAAACGCCAGCCATTCCCAGCGGAACGGCCCGACGCCGACCTGAAGCAGCAGGCCGGCGACAATCAGACCGGCTCCGATGAGGAAGCCTTTTTTCATAGCAGCGACGCAATCTGGCCGACCAACTCCGCCGGAGTCACGGTGGGCTCGAAGCGGGCGACCACGTGTCCCTTGCGGTCGACGAGGAACTTGGTGAAGTTCCACTTGATGTCCGGGTTGGCGGCGTAGTCGGGATCCATGCGGGCAAGCATCCCGTCCATGAACTTGCCCGTCTCGCTGTCGCCGAAGCCGGCGAACGGTTTCTCGGCGTAGAGCCACTTGAAGATCTCGTTGGCGTTTTCACCGTTCACGTCGGATTTGTCCATCAGCGGGAAGGTGACGCCGTAGTTCACACGGCAGAATTCAGCGATTTCGTCGTTGGTACCGGGCTCCTGGTGTCCGAACTGGTCGCAGGGGAAACCAACGACCACCAGACCCTGGTCTTTGTATTGCTGATAAAGGGCCTCCAGGCCGTCATACTGCGGGGTGAATCCGCACTTGGACGCGGTATTGACAATCAGCAGCACCTTTCCCCTGTAATCGGCAAAGTTCACTTCCTCGCCCGCATTGGACGTAGCTTTGAAGGAATAGATGGTGTTCTTGTCAGTGGAACAGCTGAGGGCGCACAGCAGGGCGCAGGCCAGCACGAGAAGTTTGCGGGTAATCATAAGTCGTATTATTGGTTCGTTTGTTTTTCTTGTAATTGGCGGATAATGCCGTCGAGCATGGCGTACAGGCCGGGTATCGTCTCCGGCGTGACGCTTTCGCAAAGCAGGGAACTGCCGATGGCTTCGGGCACGTCGGCGAGTCTCTCCTGCAGGTCGCGCCCCTTTTTCGTGAGTTTCACGATGATCTGGCGGGCATCCTCCTCTCCGCGGGTACGCGTCAGGATGCCTTCGGCTTCCATACGCTTGAGCAGCGGCGTGACCGTATTGGTCTCCAGCCGCAGCCGCTTGGCGATATCGTTGACCGGCTGCGCGTCCTTTTCCCACAGGACCATCAGGACGAGGTATTGCGGGTAGGTCAGCCCCTGCTCCGCCAGCATCGGATGATACGCCTGCGTGATCAGGCGCGAGGCGGTGTAGAGCCGGAAACAGAGTTGGTTGTCGAGTCTGAACTGCGGTTTGATCATAGCATGGCCACGATATCCTTCTCCATCTTCACCGGCGTCACGGTCGGGGCGAAGCGCTTGACGAGGGTTCCGTCGCGGTTGATGAGGAATTTGGTGAAGTTCCACTTGATGGCATTGCCGAATGTGCCTTTGGCCGCCGACTTCAGGTAGTTATAGATGGGATGGGCTTTGTCGCCGTTGACCTCGATCTTGGCCATCAGCGGGAAGGTGACGCCGTGGTTGATGCGGCAGAATTCGGCGATCTCCTCATTGGTGCCGGGTTCCTGGTGGGCGAACTGGTCGCAAGGAAAGCCGACGATGACGAGTCCCTGCTCCTTATATTTCTGATAGAGGGCTTCGAGTCCGTCATACTGCGGGGTGAAACCGCATTTCGACGCGGTGTTGACAATCATCAGGACCTTACCTTCATACTGAGCGAAATCTACTTCGACACCCTTGTTGTTCAGGGCTTTAAAATCATAAATCTTGGCCATATGCATCTTATTTATATCGTTCACGATGCAAATATAGACATTCTTTTTTATATCGCAAGCGATATTTTTAATTTTTTTCTCCCCGATTCATTATATTTGCACCGTCAATGAGCGGAATCCGACACCAAGAACCCCTCCGGAGCGCGATGACGATGCTTTGCATCGCCGTCTTCCTCTTCAGCTATGTCAATGCCACGATGTTCTGGCACGGGCACAGCGGGGCCGGTTATTGGGTCTTCCACTCCCACATCGCTTCCGCATCGCACCGGGCCGCAACGAGCGACAATCCGCACAACGCCGCCGAATTGCTGCTGATCGAGGCTGCGAACCAAACCTCCTTCACGGATGAAGTGATGCCTTCCTGCGACCTGGAGCCGCTCCGGATTGTTCTGGGAACCGTCCAGACGCAGCCGGAGTCCGGCACCGGCATCTGCCTGCACGATCTCTCGCTCCTTCGCGGGCCGCCGGCACTTGTTTGATCGATGAACCGGGCGCAAAGAAGCCCGATTTCCCAAGTCAAACAAGCAAATCCCTCTTTATGAAATACAGATTGATTGCGCTGATGCTGCTCGCATCGGCCATTTACGGATGCGGTACGCGCCACGGCGCGAACGGCGACGCCGCAGCCGGTCCGGGATTCACCTCGGACGAAAACGGAGTCAGCATCATCGCGGGCTCCCCGCTCGCGGCCAAGTTGAAACTGGTCGTCACCGCGCCCCAGACGCTGGACGTACAACTTACGACAACGGCTTCGGTCGGTCCCAAGTCGGGAAGTGTCGCCGAAATCGGCCTTCCGTTCGGAGGCCGCGTGATCCGGGCTTTCGTCCGGTTGGGCGACCCGGTCCGGCGCGGCCAGGCTCTTTTCGAAGTCAGTTCTTCCGACTATCTGGAAGCGGTCAGGGATTACCTGGAAAGCCAAAGCGCTGCCGATCTGGCCACGGCCAACCGGAAACGGAAGGAGACCCTTCACCGGTCGGGGATGCTCTCGGACCGCGAATGGGAGGAAGTCTGCGCCGAAACCCGCAACGCCGAGAATGCCTGCGAACTCGCCCGCCGCTGCCTGGCCCTCTTCAACGTGGACGCCTCGTCCGTAAAACTGGGCGAACCCCTGCGGGTCGTCTCGCCGATTTCTGGCCGCGTCGTCCGCAATGACCTGGTCATCGGGGGCTATCTCGGAGAAGAAGACGAAGCGCCGATGACCGTAGCCGACCTTTCGTCGGTCTGGGTCACGGCCAACGTGAAGGCCGCGCAAGTTGCCGGACTCGCGGCAGGCCAGCCTGTGGAGATTGAAATCGATGCGGAGCACCGGGCCGAGGGCCGGATCTTCTACGTGGGAGAAGTCCTCGACGAGAAGACCCGAACACTGCCGGTGGTCATCGAGTGCGACAACACGCAGCGGCTGCTCAAACCCGGGATGTTCGTCACAGCCCGCTTTGCGCACCGGATGGCCGAAGTGCTGGCCATCCCCGCCTCCGCCGTCTTCCAGGGCACGGATGCGAAATTCGTGTATGTGCAGGACAGCCCCAACCACTTCCAGCGGGTTCCCGTCCAGGTCGAAACCGTGGAGAAAGGGCTGCAGCGGGTGCTTTCAGGGCTGGCCGGCGGTGAGACGATCATCGCCGACGGCGGAATCTATCTGAGCGAATAGAACGATGGAACGCCTCGTCAATTTTGCCCTCAAACGCAGAGGGCTCCTGGCCGTCATTTTCCTCGTCGTTTCGCTGTTCGGCATCTATTCCTGGACCCGGCTCTCCATCGACGCCTATCCCGACATTGCCGACGTGACCGTCCAGGTCGTCACCCAGGTGCCGGGCCTGGCCGCCGAGGAAGTCGAGCAGCAGATCACCATCCCGCTCGAACGCGCGCTCAATGGCATCCCGTCGCTCGACGTGATGCGGAGCAAGAACGCTTTCGGCCTGTCCATCATCGTCCTGGTCTTCCAGGACGGAACCGAGGACTACTGGGCGCGGCAGCGGGTGCGCGAATGCATCGGCGACGTGGACCTGCCCTACGACGCCGTGCCGGAACTCAATCCCCTCACCTCTCCGACCGGTGAGATCTACCGCTATGTACTCGTCGGCGAAGGCTATTCCCTCCGCGAACTGACCGAGATCAACAAGTGGACCGTCATTCCCCGGCTGCAGCAGATCCAGGGGGTGGCGGCCGTGAGCAACTACGGCGGCCTGACCACGCAGTACCAGCTGGAACTCGATCCGCAGCGGCTGCTGGCCTACGACCTGTCAATCGCGGACGTGGAGGAAGCGCTGGAGAACAACAACGCCAATGCAGGCGGCAGCATGATCAGCCTGGGCGACGTCAGTTACGTCGTACGCGGCGTGGGCCTGGTCCGGGAACTCGAGGACCTGGGCGACATCGTGGTCAAGAACGAGGACGGCATCCCCGTTTTCCTGCGCGACCTGGGCGAACCCAAATACGGAAATCTGGAGCGTAAGGGCATCCTGGGCTACGTCGATGACGAGATTTCCATCGACGACGGCGTGGAAGGCATCGTCCAGATGCTGCGCTACCAGAATCCGTCCCAGGTACTGGAAAAGGTGCACCAGGCGGTCGATGACCTGAACCGGGACGGTCTGCCGGAAGGCGTCCAGATCCGGACCTTCCTCGACCGCACGAACCTGGTGGGCACCACCCTCCACACGGTGGAGCACACCCTGCTCTTCGGCATGCTCCTGGTCATCGGCATTCTGCTCATCTTCCTCGGAAGTCCGAAGAGCGCGCTGATCGTGGCCGCCACCATTCCCGTCTCGCTGCTGATCGCCTTCATCCTGATGCACCTGACCGGCATCCCGGCCAACCTGCTCAGCATCGGCGCCATCGACTTCGGCATCCTGGTCGACGGGGCCATCGTGATGACCGAGACCATCCTGAAACTGCGCGAGGAAGACCCTTCCAAGCCGCTTTCCGGAAAAGAGACCCTCCATCGGGTACTGGAAGTGGCCAAACCCATCTTCTTCGCCACGCTCATCATCATCGTGGCCTATATGCCGCTGTTCGCCTTCGAGCGCATCGAGAAGAAACTCTTCACGCCGATGGCCTTCACGGTCGGCTACGCCCTGCTCGGCGCGCTTTCCGTGGCGCTGCTCCTGATTCCCGGCCTGGCCTATGCCATCTACCGGAAACCCCAGAAGGTCTACCACAACAAAGTGCTGACCCGGATGAATACGGCCTACCGGCGACACACCGGTTCGCTGCTCGAATCGCCCCGGAAAATCTTCATCGGGATGGCCGCCGTCCTGGCCGCCGTCGTCGTGATGATCATCACCGTCGGCAAGGACTTCCTGCCCAACCTCGACGAGGGCGGCATCTGGATCCAGGTCCAGACGCCGCCGGGCATCTCGCTCGAGAAATCGACGGAAATGGCCAATACCTTCCGCAACAAGATGAAGGAATTCGACGAGGTGACCTACGTGATGACCCAGATGGGCCGCGACGACGAAGGGGCAGAAGCGTTCACTTCCTCGCATATCGAGGTCTGCATC